>CEAC01006801.1_pt1 | contig 80124 bp, 69 predicted proteins | sample 557411 | NCBI WGS metagenome assembly CEAC01 (sample SAMEA3182094, study PRJEB8094) | gut metagenome | biome: human; feature: gut; material: Stool; isolation source: human stools | place: Canada | collected 2012-02-21
CGTCATCAGTCATGTAGCTCGCTACACTCCTTCTTCCTCACCGGAAATCGCCTGAAAAATTCTCTCGCCATAATATTAAAATAATTTTGAACAGTTACTTATATTTTAACCTGACAAATTTAGCAAAAATCAGATAAATATCGTTCCTCTTTTAGTTTGAAATTTCGTTAAATAATATTTTTGACTAATTTTGTGAACAATTCAACCAAAAGCATGAAATATTTTCCCACGATATTTTTCGTCCTTTCTTTGCTTGCCGCAGGATGTTCATCATCCGGAAACGGCAACGATGCCGGCGACGCGCACACAAGCGCATCATTCACACGACTCGACAAAGTGGTGACGCAGTTCCCTGTGATGTCGCCCGGGCGCCAGCACGCCATAGTCGACTCCCTGACCGTGCCGCTCAACGATTATATATATCTTATGGGAGCGTCGACAGGCGATATTCCCGCGTCAATCGACTCGCTGAGCCATACGGCGGCATTCGCCATGTTTGAGCCTGAAGTCGACAAGGCATTTCCATCTACCGCGGCAATCGAAAAGCAACTTGGCGTACTTGACGCCAATATCAGACATCATCTCCCGGCGTTGCCTCACTATTCCTATTACGGCATCATCTCCCCCTACCGGCAACAGGTCATGCTGGTCGACTCAGTGGTTTATGTCGCCCTCAACCACTACCTCGGCGCCGGACATGAGGCGTACAGTTCCATGCCCGAATATTCCCGCGCCACCAAAACGCCCGCATATATTCCTCTTGACATCGCGGAAGCCATTGTCGCGATAGAATATCCTTTTGTGGCAGACAAAGCTCCCACCGCCATACAGTATTTCCTCTACGAGGGAGCGCTTCTTAAGGCCGTCGCCGATCTTACAGGCGCCACCGATACCGCAACCCTGATGGGATGGACTCCCGATCAACTTTCGCAGGCGGAAGCGCAACAGGGCGTAATATGGCGCAAAATGGCCGCGGACAATATCATCTACACCACCGACATGTCGCTCGCCCGGCGGCTATGCGCCCCCGCCCCGTCGGCCATGCCTGTTTCCCCCACCCTGCCCGGCCGTATATGCCGCTACATAGGCTACCGCATTGTCGACTCATACCTTGCTAACAATCCCGGCACATCACTCTCCGATCTCCTCTCACCCACATTCTACAACTCCCCGTCTACCCTCATAAACTCCGGCTACGCCCCAAAGTAACGGATAATACCAAGACCATAACGCGGACGCGACAAATCGCGTCCCAATGCTATTTAACTTAAGCTGATTTGAGTGGAGCGGAGGCGTCTCGCCCCCCGTGGTAACTTTCAGTGTGTAAGGAAATACCACGAGGGCGAGACGCCCTCGCTCCACTCTATGCTCCTAAAGTTTTAATAGCATTGAATTCTGTCACTGCGACTTGCGACGACTTTTGACAGCCAATTATAGTTTTGCGCCACCCTCGATTTAGTCGTGGCCCGGCGCGCTCCTGCGTGCGGGGCAATTAGTGCAAAAAAAGAGGCGACATGTCGGATTGACATATCGCCTTGTAATCTTCAAGTAGAAAGCCTCGGCTCTTACTTTCTGATACCAAGCTCTTTTTGAGCGATGATTGCGCGGTAGCGGTTGATGTCTTTCTTGGCAAGATAGTCAAGAAGACGGCGACGTTTACCTACAAGCATCTTAAGAGCGCGAGCTGTTGTATAATCTTTGTGATTTGACTTCAGGTGCTGAGTCAAATGAGAGATACGGACTGAGAATAATGCAATCTGTGCTTCAGGTGAGCCAGTGTCAGTCTTGCCCTTACCGTACTTCTCAAAGATTTCTACTTTTTCTTCAGAATTCAAATGCATTCTTTCGGATGTTTAAAGTGTTAATAAATAAAAGTTATGCTTAAAAAGCTCCGCAAAATTACAACATTCCATCCAATCCACCAAATTTCCCCAAAACTTTTTATCGCACACATCAATTTTCCATCCCTTTTTATTAATTTTGCATAAATGCAATATGGACAATATAGGAAAAGCGAAATATTATCTTTTCATTGATGAATGTGGCGACCATAACCTCACAAAGTTTGACCCGGGATTTCCGGTATTCACTTTGTGCGGGATTCTTGTATCCAGGCAAAATCTAAATGCTCTGAATAAGGCATTTGATAATTTAAAAATTGAAGTATTCGGCACCACGGACGTTATTATTCATTCCGTTGATATCCGTAAATGGCGCGGGGCTTTTTCTGTTCTTGCCGACGAGACTTTGAGAGTCAGATTTTTTGAAGGTATTGAGAAAATACTCAGTCAACACGGTGCATACGTCATTGTAAGCTGCACAATTTTGAAGAGGCAGCTTAGTAAGTTTTGTGTACGTGGGGAAGAAGATGATGTATATGGACTATCTTTGTCATATCTGATTGAGAGAAGTATATTTTGTGTCGACAATGAAACAAACAACGATTCGCCTGAAATATCTATTGTAGTGGAACGTCGAGGCAAGAATGAAGACAACAAGCTCCTCAATTATTACAATGGGTTACGCAACCGAGGCACCAAATGGATTGATGTTGACCGTTTGAGAGCAAGAATAAAAGATTTTAGTTTCAAGAACAAGAAAGACAACATCATTGGATTGCAAATTGCCGATTTGATTGCATACCCAATTACCATACATCTGTTACACCCCGAAAGAGACAACCAATCATACGAAGTGGTAAAACATAATATATTTCAGGATAATGGAGTTTTATTGGGACAAAAAGTAATACCACACTAATATAAAAACATAAAAAAGAGCAATCGGGATGACTGCTCTTTCCGACCGGGCGAAACCGATCCCTAAAATCGTTGCTTACGCATTCGAAGTATTTCTTTCAAGGGGAAACTACCCTCTGTGATTGCAAATATATAAATTATTTCTCATATCACGAAATTTCAACAAAATTATTCACCTGAAAGTTCTGCATTTTTTCATTTTCTATTCCTGACGCATTGGTCAATCACAATACCGGCTCAATGTCCGGAAGTTTGAATGAAACCGGAAGCGTGTACCACACATTTACTTTCTTGCCGTCATGTTCTCCGGGAATAAAATCAGGTAAAAGACGTACAACCCTCAACGCTTCCTCATCAAAAGCAGGGCCAATGCCTCTGTAAACACGCGGAGCGCATACATGGCCTAATGTATCGATATAAAACTGTACGACAACCCTCCCCTGTGGGCAGCCATTCGCATCCCCCGGATATCTTAAGTTTTTTCTTATGTACTTAATCAATGCGGCCTCTCCTCCAGGGTATTCGGGCATTTGTTCTACATAACTGTATATTTCATCTCCGTATAATTTATCTTCATCAGACTTGGGTTCCGACCAATGAACTACTTCACCCTCCGTAATAACAAGGTCCGAGTCGTGAGAAATCTCACCGTTAAAAATCTCGGTAATATCCGAATCAGGACATACAACAGTATCTTCTTTGGGAATCGGGATTTCACCTTCCTTGATATCTCCTGTGTATTCCACTATTTTTGTAGAGTCAGTGATTTTTGTAGAGTCAGTGATTTCTTTACGAAAATCATCATTTGACTGATTTTTAGCCGAAGTATTGCCGCATCCCGCAAGCGCAATCATTCCTGCCGATATTCCGGCGAGTGCTACCGCTTTCCCGGCAAGAGAACGGGCGCGAAGCTGCTGCTCAAGATAGCGCACTTCCGCCTCGCATTTGGGGCACGTGCCGAGACAGTCGCCTTTGTAACGGCACTCAGATGTTACGAACTCTATGCCGTTGGCCTCAGCAATCCGACGGCGTATATCCTTCAGTATCTTACAGGTATGTTTCCCTCGTACCATAGCTTGTTTATTTTGTAGGTGAATAAATCCAATCGATGAAATCCGAGCATCTCAATAACTTCGCGGCTTGCCTCGCGGTCGGCATCAGTGTTGTAGCCTTGTATCAGCGGCAGACGTATTATACAGTCGTTCTGCCGCCCGGCTTCCGCTATCAACCGGAGATTGCCGAGCACAAGGTCGTTGCTTTGCCCGGTATAGTCGCGATATATTTCGGGGTTCATATCCTTGATGTCGACAATAATTGTATCCACCAACGGAAGCAATGCCTCAATATTGGCACTCGGCACATTGAGTGATGTCTCGAGGTTGAGTTGCCACGCAGGGCCACATAGTTCGCGAAAATCACGGATAAACCGCGGACGCAGACACGGTTCGCCCCCGCCGAAAGTCACGCCCCCGTTTGTAGCGATAAAATAAAGTTCGTCAATACGTGTCTCGGCATACAATTGCTCAGGCGAATACTCGCAAAACTCACTGCCATCACCCAGCGACTGCGGATTAAGACAGTAGCGGCACCGGAGCGGACAACCATGAAAAGCGACAAGCGTAGTCACACCATCGCCGTCAGTCAAAAGGCGATGCCGCACTATGCCTATTATCTTTGCTCTTTGCTTCTCCATGCTCCGAAATATGAGAGATTACAAATATGGTGATTATCCGCGACAAATGCAAGTATCTCTTCAATATCAGGTATTACAGTTTCAGCAGCGAGGAGCCGTTGTCGGAGTTGTTGAGCGAACGGCGTGAGGACCGGAAGATGGAGCCGAAATCGGCCGAATAGGTGGCCGACAGCACTATCATGTTGCCGTTGTTCTTTATATAGCGATCGGTATGCGAGGGATTGACAGTGGAATAATTCCATGCCGGATACCTTGTGCCTTTGCTGTCGAACATGTACATCCAGTCCACACCGAGCGTCCAATGACTGTCAGGCTTGTATTCAACCGCAAGGGCATCGCCGTTCTCGTCTTTTCCGACACGATGCCCGCTGAGATACTTGCCGGGCAACTTGCGCCAGTACGATAATGTCACCGGTCCCTTGTTCCACCACAGGGCGATGCTTCCGTCAAATGAAGTCAGATGGTGCTTCCATGTAGCACCGGCGGTACGATAATGCATAAGACACATATACAGGTTGGCGCCGAAGCCCGATATTTCAGATATCTTCAATGTGATGTCATTCTGATAGGCGCGGCGGTAGCGGCTGTTGACCGAACGGCTCAAAAACATCTTGTCGCCCATGTAGGTCACATCGCTTACCACACTGTTGCGGGTGTCGGAGATGGCCGACATGTAGGTGGCCGAGAATTTGCCGGTACGGAAAGTAAGCGCCACCTGATAGATGAATTTTTCGGGGACTTTCAGGTCAGGATTGCCGTTGGATATCAGATATGGTGTCTGCTGCTGCGGATAGTCGGTAAGCGAAGTGAGCGACGGTATCGACGGCATGTAACGGAATGCGCCGATTATATTCCAGTGAGCGTTGATATTCCATGACAACTTCGCCGTCGACAGATTTTTCACAAACCGGCGCCGGTTAAGGTCATTCTTTATCCAGAAAAGTTTCGCTCCCGTCGACAGGGTGACGTAGATTTTATTAATCTGCTGCCCGAAGTTCACGTAGACATAATTGTTGTTTTCGGTAAGCACCGGCTTATAGTCAGTGGTTAGGTAGGTATTGGTGCTACGCGACAATGTATTCTGATAACCCGCCGACAATGAAGTACGGTCACTGAATGTGTGGCTGTAACATACCTCGGAAATCAACGAACGCCTGCGGCTGTCCACATCCATTGTATATTGGTCATCGGTCCCGTCGGAATACAAATACAGATTGCTGCGGCGATAATCGCTTGAACTGAGCGTCCCCACGACCTGCGCCTCGACCGAATTCCTGTCATTGAAATCCCTTTTGAAAAACAGATCGAGCGAAGGCGCGATGTCACGGCTTTTCGACTTGTGGCAACTGTTGTAATCCCCGAGCTCCGAGTCATGGTTCTCTGCAATCGAACGTCGTCCGTCGGATGCCGGACTGACACGCAATGTCGCTGAAAACAATGTCCTGACATCGGGCGTAAAGTCATATTTCAGACTCATGTTGTTGCCTAAGTAATGGAACGGATTTCGGTCATGCTTCTCGATATCGACATTGAAATCGCCGCCTATGTAACTCTCGCTGATATTGTCATAGACTTTCTGATAGTTTCTCCATGTCGGACTATAGCGTAACGAGAATTGCGACGGACCCTGATGGTACGAGGCGTTTATGTTGGCATCGACAAAAGCTGTAGTCACTGCACTGCGCCCCCATGCATAGACGGAGCCGCCGTCAGAGCGCTCCTTAAGTGTGATACTTATGAACCCCGATTTGCCGCTGTCGGCATACCGGGCCGGCGCAAGCCTAGAAAACTCTATTTTAGCGATATCCTTAGGCTGGAGCGCATTGAAATCGTCAATCGTGGAAGGCACACCGTTGATGAGTATTACCGGTGTGCCGCCGTCGACAGACAGCGAACGGTTGACCGGATTTGCCTGCAAACCCGCAAGCGGCAGTTTCTGAAACAGACTTATGGCCGTAGAGGAGGCTTTCACATCCGAGACTGACGGAAACAATATCGTCCGGCCGCGTGACTCGGTCATCTGCCCGGCAGTAACGGTAACTTCATCCAGTGCCACCCCCTCGGTAATATACACATCGCCCACCTTCACGTCCCCGCTCTTATCAATCATGATTTCGGCCGTATTAAAACCGGTCATCGACACCACAAGGCGCAATTTCGATTTTATATCTGTATCGAGTTCAAATGCGCCACGTCCATCGGTCGCAGTGCCCCCGATAAAATTATCCCCCGAAAAAAGCCGGCATGACGCCCCCACAACAAAAGTGGAATCACTCTCGGAATATACAACCCCGCTTATCGTGCGGGCAGATAAAGTGATTGAAGAAAAAGTTGCAACCGCCACAATTGACGGCAAAACAACGGATTTAAATCTATGCATACTGTAATCTGAATGATGGGTAAATAGTAGAATAGGTCAACGAAAAGAATACCTGAGTTTACATCAAGATTATGGCATAACGTTACAGGCACCCTTTATACAGTAGACAGATTCTTTCAGAAATCATTACAGTAGAGCATGTGTTTTAAGGAATTTTAACTTAGCTGTGGCGTTGGAGGAGTTCGCGCTCTATTTCGGGGAGCGTGACGTCCATTTGCTCGAGGAGGACGAGCAGGTGATAGATGAGGTCGGAGGCTTCGTAGATGAAGCGGTCGCGGTTGCCGTCAACGGCCTCTATGGTCGATTCTACGGCTTCCTCGCCCACTTTCTGGGCTATTTTCTTTACGCCTTTGATAAAGAGCTTGGTGGTGTAGGAATTTTCAGGCATCTCGGCATGACGCTGCTGTATGAGGCGCGACAGAGAGCGGATGAAACCGTCCTCGGCCGGAGTGTCGAAGCATGCCTCCGTGCCGCGGTGGCATGTCGGGCCGACGGGGATTGCCTTAATCAGCAACGTGTCGCCGTCGCAGTCGGCATACATATCCTTCACCTCAAGGAAATGTCCCGAGGTCTCCCCTTTTGTCCAAAGTTTGCCGCGTGTGCGGCTGAAGAATGTGACGCGGCGTTCGGCCACGGTCTTTTCAAAAGCCTCCTTGTTCATGTAGCCGAGCATAAGCACTTTGAGCGTCACGGCATTCTGTATGATGACGGGCAGCAGGCCGCCGGCACATTTATCGAGATTGAAATCTGAAAAATTCATATCAAATATATGTCTGTTTATTATAATCTTACGGGAATATTCCGTTCGGAAAGCTGTCGTTTGAGCGCGTCGATAGTGATTTCGCCATAGTGGAAAATGCTTGCGGCAAGAGCGGCGTCGGCACGACCGTCGGTCAGCACATCGGCAATATCTTTCACCGAACCGGCGCCCCCCGACGCTATGACGGGAATATCGAGCAATGACGCGAGAGCGGCATACGTATCGCACGGATAGCCCGAGCGGGTGCCGTCATGGTTCATGGAAGTAAAAAGTATCTCGCCCGCCCCGAGGTCCTGCACCCTGCGTGCCCATTCAAACAGTTCGATATCGGTGAGTCGCGACCCTCCGTGAGTAGTGATGCGCCACGAACCGTCGTCAACCGTACGGGCGTCAATCGCCACCACGACAAACTGCGAACCATACTTCGACGCGATTTCACTCACGAGCGACGGATTGGCCACAGCCGCCGAGTTGACGGTAATCTTGTCGGCGCCGGCATCAAGCAGCGCCGCGGCATCGTCGAGCGACGATATGCCGCCACCCACTGTGAATGGTATATTCACCCGATCGGCCACGCGCTCCACCATCTTTGTAAATGTGGAGCGTCCCTCTTTTGACGCCGTGATATCGAGATACACAAGCTCGTCGGCACCTTCGAGCGCATAGCGTGCGCCAAGTTCCACAGGGTCGCCGACATCGGCCAGCCCCTCGAAATTAATTCCCTTTACCGTGCGTCCGTTCTTCACGTCAAGGCAAGGTATGATACGTTTCGCTAACATAGTCGTTCAAGTTCTTTAAGTGATACGTGCCCCTCATAGAGCGCTTTCCCCACAATGACGCGGCGCAATCCCAGCTCCGCGCATTTCTCCACATCGGCAAGCGACGATATGCCGCCGCTTACGGTGAAGTCGACATCAGGATACTTCGTCTGTATCTCGGTATAGAGATCGAACGACGGTCCCTGCAACATGCCGTCGCGCGATATATCGGTCACGATGGCTTGGGTCAGTCCGCCCGGCAGGAAACGTTTCACTATATCGTCAATCGTGATGTCGGTATCCCCGAGCCATCCCGACACAGCCACTTTGCCGTCGCGCAGGTCGGCGCCGAGTACCATCATCCCATTGCCGTAACGCTCCAGCCACTTGTCGAAAAGTTCCGGCTGCTTCGCCGCCACGCTGCCGATTACTGCAAACGAGCATCCGGCATTGACGCAGTCGCGCATATCGTCGTCGGTCTTGATGCCTCCGCCCCACTCTATCCGGGCGTCGTCGCTTGCCGATGCCATCTTCTCGAGCACAGACAGATTGCACGGACGCCCCGCTTTTGCACCGTCGAGGTCTACGGCGTGTATGCGGGTAAAGCCGTGGTCGACGAAACGCTTCACCATATCCACCGACGAGGCGTCATATACAGTCTTGGCGTTGTAGTCGCCCTGCGACAGACGCACGCACTTGCCGTCGATTATGTCAATCGCGGGAATTATCTCTATACGTCCGCTCATAGTTTCAGGAAGTTTTGCAATATACGTTCGCCCACGTCGCCGCTCTTTTCGGGATGGAACTGCGTGCCGTAGAAATTCTCATATTTCAATGCCGCACTGAACATCTGTCCGGCTGCCCCGTAGCGTGTGGTGGCGATAGTGTCAGGACAAAGGTCGGCACGATACGAATGCACGTAATACACGTAGCTTCCCGGCGTTATATCCTTGAACAGTTTGCTCTCGAGGTTATTGATACTGTTCCAGCCCATGTGCGGCACCTTGTCACCCGGCTGCGGCACAAAACGTCGCACGCGAGTGTCAAACAGCCCCATACCCTCGGCATCACCCTCGGCGGTATGCCGGCACATCACCTGCATACCCACACAGATCCCGAGCACGGGACGGCGCAGACGTTTTATCACATCCACCAGGCCGGCGTCACGCAGACGTCCGATCGCCTCCCCCGCATGTCCTACACCGGGGAGCAGTACTCGGTCGGCGCGGCGTATCTCGTCGGCATCGGCGGTCAGTGTCCATTCCGCGCCAAGACGGTTGAGCGCGTTTTCCACCGAGCGCAGATTGCCGGTTTTATAGTCTATGATTGCTATCATTGTTCTTAAATTTCATTTTTACGGTTACAGTACCCCTTTGCTCGAAGGCAGGTCATAGCTGAACGGATTGCGGTGAACGGCCTGCTTTAGCGCACGCGCGAATGCCTTGAACACCCCTTCGATAATATGATGGTTGTTTTCGCCGCGGGCGGCCACATACAGATTGGCATGCATTGCCGAGGCAAGCGACTTGAACACATGCTCATACATCTCCGTGGGCGTGTCGCCTACGTACTCGCGGGTGAAATTCACATCCCACACCAATTCGCTGCGGCCGCCGAAATCAATCAGCACCATAGCGCGGCTCTCGTCCATCGGGAGCACGAACCCATATCGCTCGATGCCGCGTTTCGACCCGAGTGCCTGATATATGGCGTCGCCGAGAGCTATCGCCACATCTTCCATAGTGTGGTGCTCGTCAACCTCGAGGTCACCCCGGCAGGTGATATCGAGTGTCACTCCGCCGTGGTGCGGTATCTGGTTGAGCATGTGGTCGTAAAATTTCAGTCCCGTATCTATATTAGAGGGAGCGCCACCGTCGAGATTGAGATACAGGTCGATTTTAGTTTCCGACGTGTTACGTATGACACGCGCCTCACGCCCCGACGAAAGTATATGGCGTGCTATCTCCATCCAGTCGCCGGTGGCAAGCACACACCCTTCGGGTAGTACGTCGGCATTCCCTATCATCAGCCCTTTGGCGCCGAGATTGACGGCAAGCTGCATGTCGGTAAGCCTGTCGCCGATTACAAATGACGACTCAAGGTCATAGCTGCCGTCCATATAGCGGCCAAGCATACCGGTACGCGGTTTGCGCGTCGGAGCATTGTCTTCGGGAAAACTGCGGTCTATGAGTATGTCGTCAAACACTACCCCTTCGCCGCGCAATGTGTCGAGCATCATGTTGTGCGCCGGCCAAAACGTATCTTCGGGGAACGACTCGGTGCCCAGTCCGTCCTGATTGCTGACCATGACGAGTTCGTAGCCTTTGCCGGCAAGCGCGCGGAGAGCCGAAATTGCGCCCGGCACGAACCGCAGTTTCTCCAGCGAGTCAATCTGTTCGTCGGCAGGCTCGGCTATTATGGTGCCGTCGCGGTCGATAAATATTGCTTTCTTCATTTTGGGGGCAGATTATTGCTGATATTCATTCAATAGAGTCACCACACGCACGTTTTCCTCGGGTGTGCCTACCGTGATGCGGAGGCAACCGTCGCATGCGAGCAAGCGGCTGCGGTTGCGCACTATCACTCCGTTTTCCACAAGATAATCATACACGGCGTCCGGAGCATCGAATTTCACAAGTAGGAAATTGGCGTCGGAAGGATACACCTCGCGCACTATTGACATTTCGCGCAAGGCCGCGGCCAATGCGTCGCGTTCATGTATGATTTCGGCCACGCGGGCTGTAATATCATCGTTGACTATATGCTCTATCACCTTCTGCTGCGTGGGGCCGTTGACATTGTACGGGTATTTCACGCGCGAGAATATCGCGGCAATCTCCTCGCTCGCGAATGCCATGCCAAGGCGCAATGACGCCATGCCCCATGCTTTGGAGAATGTCTGCAACACGATGACATTGGGATAGCTGTCGAGCACATCGAGCATCGAACCGCGTTCGGAGAAATCGATGTATGCCTCATCGACCACAACAATACCGTCGAACGCCTCGGCCAGCCGCGCGATGTCGGCACGCGGGAATGCATTGGCCGTCGGATTGTTGGGCGAACATATCCATATAACTTTCGTACGCGGATCAGCGGCTTTCAGCAGACGGTTGACCGGCAGGGAGAAATCGCTGCGCAACTGCACTTCGCGGAACTCCACATCGTTGATTGCCGCGGCAACGCTGTATACGCCATAGCTCGGCGCTATCGCCACCACATTGTCCTCGCCCGGGCGGCAGAAGATTCGGTACACGAGGTCGATGGCCTCGTCGGAACCGGCACCACCCACAAATATCTGCTCCGGACGAACACCCTTAAGCTCGGCGATATGATGCTTAAGCTGATGCTGATGCGGGTCGGGATAACGGTTGACACCGTTGTCGTACGGGCTTTCGTTGGCATCGAGCCACACCGATATGTCGCCCCCCTTGAACTCATCGCGTGCCGTAGAGTATGGAGCAAGAGCCAATATGTTCGGTCGAACGTAGTTTAATGGATTTTTCATCAATAATGTTTTAAATATTATGTAGGGACGCACGGTCTGTGGCGTCCGTATTAAATCGTATCGTTTTCTGTGGGTATTGCATAACTGTTGCAGCCCTACATGCCATTGCAATAACCCTCGATTATTCCCCGAGGCGCACTTTCACCGCAAGGGCGTGTGCGTCGAGTCCTTCGGCATCGGCCATAGTCACTATCACATCGGAGAGCGCACGCAATCCGTCGCGTGTCAGCTCCTGATAGGTGATTTTCTTCATGAAGCTGTCGATGTTGACGCCGCTGTATGACTTTGCCCAGCCTGAAGTGGGAAGCGTGTGGTTGGTGCCGGAAGCATAGTCGCCGGCGCTTTCCGGTGAATGGTTGCCTATAAACACACTTCCGGCCGAAGTGATTTCGGCTGCCACATCCCACGGCTCCGACATTGATATGATAAGATGCTCCGAAGCATATTCGTTGGCAAATTCAATCATTTCCCCACGTGAACGCAGCACTATCAGACGACTCTGCGACAGCGAACCTGCCACCGACTCCTGGCGCGACAGACGCGCTGTAAGATTCCTCACCTCATCGGCCACGCTTTGTGCGAACGCGACGTTGTCGGTCAGAAGTATCGCCTGTGAGTCGGGACCGTGCTCGGCCTGCGACAACAGGTCGGCGGCCACGTAACGCGGCGACGCAGCGCTGTCGGCCATCACCATGACCTCGCTCGGTCCCGCGGGCATGTCGATTGCCACGCGGTTGGTAACCATCTGCTTGGCGCAGGTGACGAAACGGTTGCCGGGACCGAATATCTTGTCGACGCGCGGCACTGACTCCGTGCCGTATGCCATCGCGGCGATGGCCTGTGCGCCACCCACCTTATATATCTCATCGATACCGCATACCTTCGCTGCATAGATAATTTCGGGAGCTATGCCGCGTCCGGCACCGTAGGGAGTGCACAATACACGGCGTCGGCAACCCGCTATCTTTGCAGGCACACCAAGCATCAGCACGGTGGAAAACAGCGGCGCACGTCCGCCCGGTATATAAAGTCCTACCGTATTGACCGGCACCTGACGCTGCACGCATCTCACCCCGGGAGTCACCTCAACGTCGACGGGATGCTCCATGAGCTGCGCGGCATGGAATTTCTCTATGTTGCGTGCCGCGCACTCTATGGCGGCAGCAACCTTCGGGTCGACCTTTGACGCCGCATCTTCAATCTCGGCGTCGCTCAACCGCAGGTCGCCTATCTCAACTTTGTCGAATTTAAGCGACAATTCCCGCAAAGCCTTGTCGCCATCCTCAGCCACACGCTTTATTATTTCAGCTACAGCAGCATCGACCGATACCTTCTCGTCGGGAATGTTACGGAGGCACAGACGCTGCCAGTCGCTGCGTGCGGGATACTCGAATATCTCCATCAGCGTATCATATTTTCGAGCGCGAGCACAAGGATGTCCTCGGCACCAAGTTCTTTCAGCCGTTCAATTTTCTCCCAGAGTTCATCCTGGGGTATCACCACGTGCATGGAATACCATCCCTCCTCCGACAAAGGCATCAGCGTAGGACTCTTCATACCCGGGAGCAACGCCACAGCCGCCGGAATGCGGTCCTGCGGTATGTTCATCAGCACATATTTCATGCCGCGGCTGTCAAGTATCGAGCTGAAACGGAATTTCAGTTTGGCAAGTTCACCGAGCTTCTCCTCGTCAAGGTTCTTATTGGCCACAAGCACCGCTTCCGAGGCAAATACCTGCTCCACCTCCACGAGCCCGTTCTGTATCAGTGTGCCGCCCGATGATACGATGTCGAAAATAGCATCGGCCATACCGACCGCGGGAGCCACCTCAACCGAACCGGCTATCTCGTGTATCTCGGCCTTTATACCTTTTTCATCGATAAACCGGCGCAGGATATTTGGATAGGATGTAGCGATACGTCGACCGTTGAACCACTCCAAACCGGTATAATCTACGTCGCGGGGCACTGCGAGCGATATGCGGCATGCGCCGAATCCCAGCTTCATCGCCACATCGACATCCTCCCCTTTCTCGGCAGCCTCGTTCATGCCAACGATGCCGATGTCGGCAACGCCCATGGCCACTGCCTGCGGAATGTCGTCGTCACGGAGATAGAGCACGTCCATCGGGAAACCCTTGGCGCGTGCTATAAGTTTGCGGTTACTTCCCGACATACTTATGCCGGCGTCGGCGAGCAGAGCCAGACACTCCTCGTTCAAACGCCCCTTTGCTTGAATTGCTATTCTCAACATATATAATAATCTTTTACTTATAATCTTAAATACCGTATCATACCATTAATATCTTGCAAATTTACACAATTATTTTAAATTTTCTATCATTTTAACAGCAAATCAACCATTTTCAGTCAAAATAGCTATGATGTTTAATAATTTGTATTTTAAAATTTGATAAATTGTATTTTAAATTGTACGGTAGTTGAAAATTAAGTAACTTTGCAAATGCTGACCGACATAAACAGAGGTTATCTGTTTATGTCGAAATGCAATTAGTTTTTTAGAAAGCGTTTATCCGCGCTGATTCTTGACAGTCAGAAATTCTCGCAAAATTTCATTCCAAAGTCAAGTATTAGGCAACGGTAGATGCCCGTGGTTATGTAATTATCGCGCATTCGGTATAGTATCTCACAAAGGGATATTGGCGGATGCATAATTGCATATATAAGCGTGGGCTTCGACGTTGCCGTCCGACTTTGGAATGGCAATGCGAGAAGCCTCTGACTGTGGGACGGCAACAGGTACAGGCGCCACGCTTTTCTCTTTATATACAATTCAGTTATATACAATTCAGGCCGATGAGGGTGCCCTGAGGCATGTTTTTAATCACGTGAAGATGAAACTAAAACACCTATTATGCGGATTTATGTCTCTTGTATGCCTTGCGTCCGCTCAAATGTCGGCAAACGTTACTACATGGACTGACGGCAATTTGAATTACACCTTGATCTCGGAAGACTTCAAAACGGTATCTGTCGCCGGGAATGGAAAGAACAGGGGAGATCTTATCATTCCGGACAAAGTAGTTCATGACGGCATGACTTATTCAGTCACTGAGATTGAACCAGGTGCATTCTCACGCATGTCACTTTGGTCTGTCGTTATTCCGGAAGGCATTACCTCCATCGGTAATTCTGCTTTCTACGGTTGCAGTTCTCTCTCATCTGTTTCTATCCCGGAGAGTGTAGTATCTATCGACAGTTTCGCATTTGCAAATAGCAACCTACAGTCCGTCGTACTTCCAAAAAATATTACTGTAATCAGTGGCAACTGCTTCTCTTGTTGTAAAGTTTTATCGTCAGTAACTATTCCTGAGAGCGTAATCACAATAGGAAATTCGGCATTCAGTGAATGTATATCATTGGCATCAATCAGTATTCCGGAAAGCGTCAGGATAATTGGCGATGAAGCCTTCTACGATTGCAGAAATCTTACATCAATAGAAATTCCTGCAAATATAAATCATATCGGAAAAGGAGCATTCAGTAATTGCAAAAGCATCACATCGGTTGTCATTCCAAAGGCTCTCACATCAATTGGTGAGGCATGGTTCTATCAGTGCAGCGGATTGAAATCAGTAACCATACCAAACAGCATAACGTCTATAGGACACAGCGCATTTTGGGGATGCGGTCTGACAACAGTGGACATCCCCGATAGCGTCACAGAAATCATGCCGGCAGCATTCTATGGGTGTAAGAATCTTGTTTCGGTCACTATCCCCGAAACTGTGACGGAAATAAAAGAATCTGTTTTTGATAGCTGTAGCGGATTGAAATCGGTCATTATTCCTAAAAGTATCACATCAATTGGTAAAATGGCGTTCAACCTTTGCAGTGGCCTGACATCAATAGACATCCCCGAAAGTGTGACAACAATAGGCGACAGGGCGTTCATGTATTGTGACGGGATTAAATCTATAGAAATCCCGGAAAGTGTCAGATCAATAGGATATGACGCTTTCAGAGCTTGCAATAGTCTGACATCAGTCAATATCCCTGAAGGACTGACATTTATCAACCAAGGTCTTTTCCAAGAATGTACCGGTCTGTCATATATCGCTTTACCTACTACGGTTACATCAATCGAATATAGGTCATTTTTTGGCTGTACGTCTTTGAAGTCAATTTATTTACCAGACAACATTTCTTCTATTGGCTCTCTCGCTTTTTATGGTTGCAGCGGATTGAAGGAAATTATATGTGCAGGTCATACTCCGGCAGATTGCTATGACGATGATACATTTTACGGCGTTGACAAACAAACCTCCATACTTAAAGTTCCAAAAGGGAGTATCCATGCATATAAAAATAAGGATGTTTGGAAGAATTTCATGAATATTCGGGAAATAGATACCACAAATGTGGACAAAATTATAGATTCAACGATTAGCAACGATGCACTTGTTACCGAAGATGGTGTAACCGCACGCATTGACAACTCGATGATTACAATCTATTTTATTGACGGGCGCATGGCGGTTCAACGCCTGCTTAATGCCGGCGAGAGCATAAGCCTTAATCCGGGCTGTTATATTGTGGTATGCAACGGCAAAAGCACTAAAGTCATAATATAAACAAATTAAGTTCCGCAGGTCATTCCGACGCCTTTCCTGCGAAATAGGAGTTACTTTACATCGTACATATTTGCTGAATATGTACAATGTAAAGTGTTAATTATCAGTATTGGGGGCGTTGCAAAACTGCGAAATTTCGGCCAACAAAGTAGGGACGCACGGTCTGTGCGTCCGATAATGTGCTGATAATCAGTGCTTGCCTTCCGGACACACAGACCGTGCGTCCCTACTATTGGAAGTTCTGCAACATCCTCGAAACCGATGCAAACGGGTGTTTTCATCAGCGGCTGCACCGAGGTGAAGCCTACTAGTGGTCAATCTTTTTTCTACATAATTTAGAGCATTGAAAAGGTTTAAATTATTAAATCCTTAATCTAAAGTATTTTATGAACAAAACTAAGGATCAATAGTTAATAAAGCTTTAAGTCTGAATGACTATTTCAGATGTATTATAATTAAAGATTGACCACTAGTAGGTGAAGCCCTACAATAAGCTCGTAACTAATAAGTTTGTCCGCCGAATGGTTATTTGACAAGAGTAACTATTCTGCGAATATATACGATGTAAAGTGTTCATTATCAGTGTAGGGCTGCACCCCGGTGCAGCCGAAACCTATGCAAACGGGTGTTTTCATCAGCGGCTGCGCCCCGGGGTGCAGCCCTACAATAAGCTCGTAACCAATAAGTTTGTCCGCCGAATGGTTATTTGACAAAACCGATTTTGTTAAGGGTAGTTAAAGTTTGAAACCGCGATTAAACCATTAGACCGCGGCGGCGTCTTAATAGCAGAAACTTCAAAAACGACAAAATAATAAAACAATAATTCAAAATTAACGTCCAGATGAAAAAGAAATTATTTAGCGCAGCCTTGATTGTAGCAGCCCTTTTCAGCTTCAGCGCATCGGCCCAGCAGCCGGTAAAATCAGCAAAAGAGTCAACTGAAGTTACAGCGCAAACCAAGGCTGATAAAAATGATAAAGCAAAGAAAGGCCACCGTCACGGTGATTGTGACAAGAAAGAGTGCGACCGAGCACCTCGCGGTGACCGCAAAGGGCAGCGTCCCGACCTCTTCAGAGGCATTACCCTTACCGCTGAACAGCAGACACAATTAGATGCTCTCCGCCCAGCACGTCCCGAATGCAAGGACAACAAATGCGAAAAGGCAAAATGCGAAAAGGCTGAGTGCGATAAATCTAAGAATGACAAGGGAAGCCGTCGCCATGACTTCAAAGGTCACCGTCCCGGCGCACACAATCCCGGCATGCGAGCCGAGTATGTGAAGAAAGTAAAGGAAATCCTTACTCCCGAGCAGTACGTGGTGTTCCTTGAGAACATCGTCATCCCGGCACCTCAGTGCAAAGGTGATAAAGCATGTCCCGATGCAAACGGTGCCCGCACCGTCTGCCCCGAGGAAGGCAACTGCCCCGACAAAGTAGCAAAATAACGAATTTTATATTGTTTGATAGGTTAATAATTGATTGGTAATAAAAAAGCGTTTCCCCGCGATGGAGAAACGCTTTTTTGTGTTAGCATAAAGTAATATCTGATTCCCTAACAGAAGCCATAATCATAATAATTTGCGTATATTTGCAGCATGGAAAAATGGAAAGTTCTCGATTCGGAGTATATTATCAAGCGACCGTGGCTTACTGCGCGGCGCGATAAGGTGCAGCTGCCTACAGGTGCTGTGCATGATGAGTATTATGTGCTGGAGTATCCTACATGGATTAATGTGATAGCAATTACCGATGACGGGCATTTTGTCATGGTGGAGCAATACCGCCACGGATTACGGGATATATTTATCGAACTTGTTGCCGGAGTTGTCGAGGAGGGTGAAGACCCGCTGGACGCCGCCAAGCGCGAACTGCTCGAGGAAACAGGTTTCGGAGGCGGCAAATGGAGGCTTAACACCGTGCTATCGGGCAATCCGAGCTCCACCAACAATCTCACCTACTCATTCATAGCCGAAGGCGTAAAACGCATAGGCACGCAGCATCTCGACGCCACGGAGGACATCAACGTGAAAATACTGTCGGAAGAGGACGTAAAACAACTGCTCCGCGACGACAAAATCAAACAGTCACTGATGGCCGCTCCCCTCTTCAAATACTTCGCCAGGATATAACCGGCAATGTAGGGTGTTTAAAACATATAATATACGAACGAATTTGTAGGGACGCGATTCATCGCGTTCGTGCCCGAATGGCATAATACATTAAATATCACATATATAGCGCGGACGCGATGAATCGCGTCCCTACAATTTGCTGTGACTTTTGATCGCTAATTATAGTTTTGCAACATCCACTTGCAGGCTGATAGCTATCCCTGTCAAATGCACAAAAGCATTGACAGATGTACAAATATTCTGTACTCTTGTCAATGCTTTTGTGCTATTGTTATTTATCTTGTGCTTTTGTTTAAGCCTTTTATGCCTGATGGACGGGGCGAAGGAGGTCGTTGACCGTCTTTACGGGGTTGAATGTGGTGGCGGGGACTTCGACGAAGATGGTGTTCCAGTCGCTCATCGCGCCGTTCCAGAGCCCGGGCAGCTCGAGGGCTTTGAGGGCGTGGCCGTGGAGCGATTTCGACGATATGAAGCCGGTGTTGTGGTCGACATGCTTCGTCAGGTCGAATTTACGTCCTTCGGCATCGTAGAGCGAGCATACGAGGTCAACAGGATTGAAATGAGTGGCATGCTTCATCATGTCGACATACTCCGCATTGCTCATATCAATCTGGTTGCTTTCGAGTATCTGGGGTGACGTCGAGCCGTCGGCATCATAAGTGATGTACGGACCGCCGCCGGGTTCACCGGTGTTGCGCACAACTCCGCATACCCTTATAGGGCGATGGAATTTCTTCTTGATGTACAGTGCAAGCTCAGAGTCGTCCATGAGTTTCATCTGCGGGTGGCGTATGTTGAGGCTGTCATGCATGAAGATAATCATCTCGCGCAGATTTTCAATCGTATATCTTCCTGATTCGAGTTTTTCGAGATAACCTTCTATCTTGTCGCGCACCATGAGGAGCATGCCGCCGAGCACCTTTTTATAGCGCACGGTATCGTCGCGCTGAGAGTCGGGCACCACATTGTCGATGTTCTTGATGAACACCACAGGCGATTTGATGTCATTGAGATTTTCAATAAGCGCGCCGTGGCCGCCGGGACGAAACACAAGGTTGCCGTTCTCGCGGAAAGGCGTATTGTCGGGATTGGCCGCAATGGTATCGGTCGATTGCTTCTGTTCCGAAAGCGAGATGTCGTACTTCACGCCGAGACGCTGTTCGAGCGCGGGGAGCACCTGCGCAAGTTTGTCGAGGAATTTCTCACGATGTTCGGGCGACACGGTAAACTCGATTTTGACATTGCCGTCGGCCGAAGCCACGGTCTGGGCAGCCTCCACAAGCTGCTCTTCAAGCGGGGTGCGGGCACCGTTGTCATAGCTGTGAAATTCAAGAAGAGCCTTTGGAAGATTTCCATAATTGAGACCCTGAGGATTTACGATAGCCGAAATCACATCCTTCTCGCGACCGGTGGCTATAAGTTCTTTCGCAGTAAGTCCGTGCAGTTCCTTAAGCACCTTGTCAAGTTCGGGTGCAAAAGCGAACTTGTCGATATTGGCTATCACCTGCTCGACATCGCTTCCGGCAGCGGGCTTGACCTCGTCGGAATCGACGTAGGCGAAAAGAGCCTTGAACATACGCGAGGCTGCTCCCGAAGCCGGTACCAGTTTGATTGCCTTCCCGCCGTGGGCTATATAACTGTCCCAGCGTTCCACCGACTGACTTACGGCATCGTCATCAAGCACTATGACTCCGTTGCCGGGAGTCGCCGCACCCTGCAGTTTAAGGAATGGAAAACCGGTCACGAACTTTTCAAGCTGTTCTTTCACAGTCTCGAGTTTAATCCCCTTTTTCTCCAATTGTTTAATGTCAGAATTTGTCAACATGGTAATATATCGTTTTAAGTTATAATTATAAGGTTACTTCATTCGTTTCAACAGGTTGTAGGACTGAGTGATACCCAGTTGTCCGGCACGCGACAGGTCGGCGGTACCCTCTTTGCGGTTGCCCGATTTATACTGCACGAACCCGCGGTTGTAGTACGCCTCGCCAAAATCCTCCTTCAGCGCCACTGCCTTGTCAAACTCCTCGAGAGCCGCTGCAAGATCGCCCATTTCGGCGTACAGGATACCTTTGTTGTAGTGCGGGAACGGCGAACGCGGAGAGTATTCGCTCACCTTGTCGTAGTCGCTGAAGATATTGCGCAGACGTCCGACATGCATCTGGTATGATGTCTCGGGATTGTCCTCGCCGACAGCAAGCTGCAGCATACGCGTAAGTGCGTTTGCCCTCGCGAAATATGCAAGTGTGAAATCGGGAGCGAGTTCTATGGCACGTGTCATATCCTCTACCGCGGCCTCATAGTTGCGAAGCATCAGCTGGTCCATGCCGCGGCCGAAATAGTCGACGGCGCGGGGAGTGTGGGTAGCGAGGTAGGAGTTATAGTATTCGATGGAATCAAAATGACGCTGAATGATGTCGGGGGCGTCGAGCGACGGCTCATTGTTGACAATCTGCACCAGCATGCGCAGCGTACGGGTAGAGTTCAGGCTCTCGATTTCCTGCATGAAATAGGTAGTCGGAGCGAGTTCGGTGGGCGAAGAGTAGTATGAGAGCATAAACGGCTCCTGCATGCGTATGTTGACATTGTAGTCCTGCACTTTGCCGCGGATGCTCTTGTTGTTGTATTCCCCCTCGGTCTCAAGCTCGTTGTCGGCGGTAAGGAGGAGCGAGAAACGGTTGGCAAAAATTTTCGCGCTCTCCTCGGGGGTGTTGTCATCGCCGCTGTCGGGTGTGCCATGATTATTGCCCGATGACGATACGGCACTTCCGTCGGCAGCTCCGCTGTTCCTTTTGCCCGATTCAAATCCCGCCCTCTCCTTGCGGGCGAGAGCCATGGCATTGTCATAGTCGCGCATGGCATTCGCGCGGTTGCCCATCTCGTCGTATATCTCGAAGCGGAAGAATACCGGAGCCGACATTTCGGGAAATGCGTCTATCACCCTGTTGATGTCGGCAATGGCTTTGCTGTAGTTGCGTGTGGTGCGGTAGAGCATCGCACGGTTGTAGAGCGAACGCACATCATCCGGATCGATACGGAGCACGGTGGAGAAGTCGGCGATAGCCTTATCGTTGTCGGCTACCTCGGCACGCAGAAGTCCGCGGTTGAAATAGGCCGTAGGGTTGGTCGGGTCGAGGGTTATGGCGTAGTCGTAGTCGGCCATTGCGCCGAAGTAATCGTCGAGATTGTAACGCAGGTACGCACGGTTGATATACAAGCCGGCCATCTGTGGCAGCAACTTTATCGCGGCGTCGGTGTCCTCGAGAGCCTTGCTGAAATCGCGTGACTGCTCCATTGCTATGCCTGCACGGAGTATATATGCGTTGGGCAGATTCTTGTTGAGTTCAATGGCATGGTTGATGTCGGCGAGCGCAGCCGTCGTGTCGGCGAGCGCAAGTTCTACTTTGGCACGGCCTATATAGGCGTTGTCATACGACGGCGAAGTCTCCACGATATGGTTGAACGTAGCCAGCGCCGCTTCCGGCTCGCCTGCCGCTTCCTGTGCAAGAGCCTTGTTAAACAGCAGATTTTTATTGTCGCGGAGCAGATTGAGTGCGCGGTCATAGTCACTTACCGCCTCCTTGTAGTTGCCGAGGTTCTGTCGTGCTACGCCCCTCACCTCATAGCTGTCGGTGATAAACGGATTCAGCTCTATGGCACGCGAGGCATCGGCCTCGGCTCCCGTATAGTCATCGAGATTGAGCAGCGCAATTGCACGGTAAAGGAATGCGCGCTCGGTGCGCGGCTTGGCCTCTATCACGCGGTTGAAGCATTGTATCGCCAGCTCATAATCACCGAAATAAATCATATTCTGACCCATGCGCATCACCTGGTCGGTGTTGATCTGAGCCGACACCCGCGCCGGCATCATGGCCAGTATCGACATTATGACAAATGATAATATATATGGCATTCTACGCATCGGTATCGCAAGTTTCGTTTAACAAAACAAATTTAGTAATAATTTCCGATTTGAATGTGACGGGGATGCAAAAAATTGCTAACTTTGCTGAGTATATACACAAAACAGATTCATGACTTTTGAAGAAGATATAAGGAATGCGGTTGAAGTGCTGAAGCACGGAGGAGTCATACTCTACCCTACCGATACCGTATGGGGCATAGGGTGCGACGCCACCAACGCAGCCGCCGTGCAACGTATCTATGATATAAAGCACCGCGCCGACTCCAAGGCCCTGATTGTGTTGCTGGGCAACAAAATAGAGCTTCACCGCTACGTCGACGACGTGCCCGATATAGCCCTTGAACTGATAGATGCGAGCGTGCGTCCAACCACTGTCATCTACGACAACGCCATCAATATGGCCCGAAATGTGGTGGCCGAAGACGGAAGCGTGGCGATACGCGTCACCTCCGATCCGTTCTGTCAGGAGCTGTGCCGCAGATTGCGGCGTCCGTTGGTGTCGACATCGGCCAACATAAGCGGCGAACCGACGCCCCCCACGTTCCGGCGCATCGACCCGGAAATTGTCAATGCCGTGGACTATGTGGTCGAACACCGTCGCGACGACTGTTCACGCGCAAAGCCCTCCATCATAATCAAGATTTCCGCCGACTCAACATTTAAAATCATACGTAAGTGACCGTAGAGACACGACAACAGACCAAATGCGTCCTTGCCGATCTGGCTGCGACGGTGCTGGCGATACTGCTGTTCAATATTTGCAGGTACGAATGGTTTATCGACAATATCGGCGCATGGAGTCTGATACATTTTCTCACAAGCAGGACCATACTGACGGGGTGGATACTGTTCCCGCTGATGATGGTCGGCATATACTATCTCTCAGGCGCATACTATAATGTCATGACGCGCTCGCGTCTGGATGAGATTGTCAATACTTTCCTCTCCAACGCAATCGGTTCGCTGATCATATATTTCACCATTCTCATTGACGATATTGTCGACGACAAGGCGACCATATACGAAATGCTCGGCTGCCTGTGGCTATGCATGACCCTGTTTGTAGGAAGCGAAAGGATGTATCTGACATCAAGGCTGATACAGCGTGTACGCGCCCACCGTCTGGGCTACAACACACTGATTGTCGGGGTGACACAAGCGGCCATCAATATGGCCGACAGAATCTCCAATCCGTCCAAAGCCCACGGATTCAACATAGTGGGATACATCAACCCGACCTCCGACTCGCCGACTTCCGACGACATCAAACTGCCCGTGTACCACATCAGCGAGATTGAAAATGTCATAAAGGAGCTCAACGTGGTCAACCTGATCGTGATGCCGCACCGCGACGGCATACACGCCACAATGCGCCTTATCAACGACCTCTTCCCTCTCGGGAAATCGATATTAATATCGCCGGTGCTGATGCACGTCATCTCAGGCAAATCGACATTCGGCAATGTCAGCGGCGAGCCGCTCATCGACGTATCGCATCCCGACATCTCCCCCTCCACGGCTTCATGCAAGCGGGCGGCCGACATTGTCATCTCGGCATTGGCGCTCGTATTGCTCACGCCGGTATTCATAGCCATAGCAGCCGCTATAAAAATAAAATCGCCCGACGGAAGCATACTTTACCGCCAGGAACGTGTAGGTTTCAGAAAAAAGCACTTCAAAATCATAAAATTCCGCACTATGCGTCCCGACGCCGAGGAGAACGGTCCCGCGCTGTCGTCGCCCGACGACCCCCGTATCACGCCCTTCGGGCGCTTCCTTCGCAAATACCGCCTCGACGAGCTGCCGCAGTTCTGGAACGTGCTCAAAGGCGAGATGTCGATTGTAGGCCCTCGCCCCGAACGCGACTACTATATAAAGCGTATCGTAGAGCAGGTGCCGTATTACTCGCTCATACACAACGTGCGTCCCGGCATCACATCATGGGGCATGGTGAAATACGGCTACGCCACCACCGTGGAGCAGATGATAGAGCGTCTGCAATACGACCTGGTATATATCGAGAACATATCATTCGGAGTTGACATAAAGATAATACTCTATACAGTAAAGACAGTGTTTACCGGCAAGGGTGTGTAGCCTGTCGCCGGAGAAACGGATCTGTAAATCATTATAGGATAACAGAAGTGGGAAACAAAAAGGTACAAAAGACGCCGCAATGGCTTTTACGGTTTCTGATATGGCGCGAACGTCATATCAAGGAGAAGACGTTCGTGATGATACTGGCCTTCGTGGTCGGACTACTGTGCGGATTTGCCGCCCTGCTGCTGAAATGGCTTATCCATTTTATCGCCGGACAACTTACCGGACATGCCAGCATCAATGAAGGGAATTATATATACCTGATCTATCCGGTGATAGGCATTGTGCTCGCCGGACTGTTCGTACGCTACATCGTGCGCGACAACATATCGCACGGCGTGACGCGTGTGCTCTACGCAATCTCGCAGAACAAAAGCCGCCTGAAGCCCCACAACATGTATTCGTCAATCATCGCCAGTTCCATAACGATAGGTTTCGGCGGTTCGGTCGGTGCCGAGGGTCCTATCGTGTATACCGGCGCGGCCGTCGGCTCCAACCTCGGCCAGATGTTCCGTATGTCGCCCCGCGTGCTCATGATTCTCGTAGGATGCGGCGCTGCGGCAGGCATAGCCGGTATTTTCAAGGCACCGATTGCCGGACTGCTGTTTACCCTCGAGGTGCTTATGCTCGACCTTACGGCGGTGTCGGTCATGCCTCTGCTCATTGCCTCGATTACCGGCGCCACGGTCGCTTACGTATTCACCGGCTATAATGTCGAGTTTGACTTCACGCAAAGCGAACTGTTTTTCACCCAGCGTATACCTTACGTGATAGCCCTCGGCGTGTTCTGCGGACTCGTATCCCTCTATTTCACCAAGGTGATGAACATGATGGAAAATTTCTTCCGCAAGCGCCTCATCACACCGGTCAAGCGCACCATTGTGGGTGGCGTGATTCTCGCCGGACTCGTATTCCTTTTCCCGCCGCTCTACGGCGAAGGCTACGGCGCTATCAACGGGCTGCTCGACGGCGACACGTCATCGATTGTCAATGGGTCGATATTCTATTCCGACGGACATAACACCTGGTTCATCCTCGCATTTATCGGCATGATAGTGCTGCTCAAAGGCTTCGCTACCTCGGCGACCAACGGCGGCGGCGGTGTCGGCGGTACATTCGCGCCTTCGCTCTATGTAGGGTGCATGGCCGGATTTTTCTTCGCATTTCTCGCCAACCATCTCGGACTCGGCATCGACCTGTCGACCAAGAATTTCGCACTGATGGGTATGGCCGGTGTGATGGCCGGTGTGATGCACGCGCCGCTGATGGCCATCTTCCTTACGGCGGAGATGACCGGCGGCTACTCCCTCTTCCTGCCGCTGCTGATTGTCTCAACCATTTCATACGTCACCATCAAGTTCTTCGAGCCTTACAGCATCTACACCATGCGTCTGGCTCAGCGCGGCGAACTCATCACCCACCACAAGGACAAAGCCGTACTTACGTTGCTCAAGATGGACTCGGTCATCGAGACCGACTTCCTCCCTGTCAAGCCGGAAATGAACCTCAAGGAGATGGTCGACGTGATAAGCCGCTCCCACCGCAACCTCTTCCCCGTAATCGACGACGAGGGCAAGCTACTCGGCGTGGTGCTCCTCGACGACATCCGCAACATCATGTTCCGTCCCGACCTCTACCGCCGCATGTACGTAAGCCGCTTCATGTCGATGGCTCCTGCCAAAATCGAAGTAGGCCAAAGCATGGAATCGGTAATGAAAGTATTCGACGACACCGGTGCATGGAACCTCCCCGTGGTTGAAAACGGCCGCTACGTAGGTTTCGTCTCCAAATCCAAAATCTTCAACTCCTACCGCCGCGTCCTCCGCCACTACTCCGAGGACTGATACATGATATAACACCTGGCAGTCTGTGAACCCAACGCGCTCCCCGGTGTTATATTGTAAATGGAGAAGATTAATGAAATCAGGCGATTGTGGCGCGAACGGTTTAACGATTCGCGCAACTGGATGACCAATGTCTTCCCGCGCATTTATCATGACGACGAGGCTTTGGTTATCCCCGACGAGAAAGGCTCGGGTATAATCAGCATGCTGTTGCTGCGGCGCTACGAGATGCTTTACCGGCAAAGGATAATCCCCACAGGATATATCTATGGCGCAGCCACCGCCCGCGGGCAACAGGGAAAGGGCTACATGTCGCAGCTCATCCACGATGCGCTGAGAGAAGCAGCGCGGCGCGGCGACATCATAGTGGCGTTGCAGCCTGCACGGCGCCGTCTGTACGGGTTCTACGACCGCTTCGGTTTCTCCACTACTTTCTATATCAGGGAAGAACGCTACACTTCAAAGCACCGTTTCCTGCACGATGAGTCACAATATATAGTAGAATATTCCGGACATGACCCGGCAGAACTCGCATCGGCCTACTCGCGGCTGACTTCGGATCGCGAGAGCACGATGCTGCACTCCGAAGATGATTTCAAGACAATACTTATCGACAGCGAACTCGATGAAGGATGCCTTGTGACAGCCCGTTCGGTCGACTCCGGCGACATCGTCAGCATGGCTATTGCCGTAGCGTCGCCCGACTCCGTGGCCGTACGCGAGATTGCCGCGATTGATGATGATGCGGAGGCCGCCGTGCTCGACGCACTGTCGCGACGCTATCCCGACCGCATGACCGTAGTTGAGGCTTACCCCGGAAAAGCGTCGCCTGTAAGGATTTTTTCACGTGGCATGGCGCGTATTGTCAATGTTAAGGCTTTTCTTGAACTATCGGCCGCACTGGCGCCCGGAATGTCACAGAATATACGTGTCAAAGACCCGATAATCCCTGAAAACAACGCCATTTTTATTATCGACAAGGGGAAAGTAACGACAGCACACTACGACGATGAAGAGACAGCAGTCAATCTCGATGTCGACATTCCCGTACTGACAGCCATTGCATTCAGCACGTCGCGCACCGGCGAGATTTTCTCACTGCCGACCGCGCGGCCGTTCATGTCAATGATGCTGTCGTAAGCAATATCCCACAGAATCCTGTCAGCGCAGAGTGGCCGCGTCGAGCGTGCGCCACCGCTCTATCATCTGCGTCATGTCGGCCGGCACTTCCGAGGAGAAGAACATCTCCTTGCCGGTACGCGGATGCACGAACCCGAGAGTGCGGGCATGCAGTGCCTGACGGGGACAGATACTGAAACAGTTCTCCACAAACTTACGGTAGGAGGCCGAACGCTGTCCGCGCAGTATCTCGTCGCCGCCATAGCGCGCATCGTTGAGCAGCGGGTGTCCGATATGTTTCATGTGCACGCGTATCTGGTGGGTGCGGCCTGTTTCAAGCACACATTTCACCACCGACACGTAGCCTAACGACTCAATCACTTCGTAGTGGGTGACGGCATGCTTTCCGTAGTCACCGTCGGGGAACACGGCCATCTGCAGCCGGTCCTTTAGCGAACGCCCGATATTGCCTTCTATGCGTCCCGACGCCGGGTCGGGTATCCCCCACACCACGGCCACGTATTCACGCTTGGTAGTCTTGTTGAAGAACTGCTTTCCGAGCGAAGTCTTGGCTTCGGGCGTCTTCGCCACTACGAGCAGTCCGGAAGTATCCTTGTCGATACGATGCACGAGCCCCATGCGCGGGTCTGACACATCGTAATCGGGATTGTCGCGGAAATGCCATGCAAGCGCATTGACAAGCGTGCCGTGATAGTTGCCGTGTCCGGGATGCACCACGAGTCCCGGCTGCTTGTTGACCACGAGCAGATCATCGTCCTCATACACGATGTCGATGGGTATATCCTCAGCAATGATTTCGCATTCGTAGCGCGGACGGTCCATCACTATCGACACGACATCGAGGGGCTTGACGCGGTAGTTGGATTTTACGGGATTGCCGTTGACGAGGATACATCCCGCCTGCGCGGCCTGCTGTATGCGGTTGCGCGAGGATTTCTGCATCCTCTCCACGAGAAATTTATCCACGCGCAGCAAAGCCTGTCCCTTGTCGGCGACAAAACGGAAATGCTCGTAGCGCGCGCCGCTATCGTCGGCGTCGTCAAGGTCGTCGGCGTCGCTCTCCTCCATTCCGTCGGCACATATATCGTCAGCAACGTATTCGGGGGCGACATCATCTGAGGATATGCCCGTGTCCAGCAGTTCGGAATCCATGTTATTCCTCATATTCGAAACCTTCATCAAACATCGAGTCAATGAATTCGGCGTCGGCATCTTCCTGATACACACTGTCGTTGTAGAAATTATCGGGAACAGATACTGCGACCTTGATTACGATGCGCGCGGTGACGGGAATCTCCATGCCCGGTTTCAGTTCGAGGCCGTTGTAAGTGGCGCCGAGCACAAGGTCATTCTGGTCAGACGAAACCTCGACAATCTCTATGTTTTCAAAACCACGCGACTTGAAATTATTCATCGCCGATGCGAGCGGCCCGTCGATAAATTCAGGCACCTTTGCTTTTTTGGTCGTATAGCATACATATTGGAGATAGGCCGTACCGCCTCGTTTCACCATCGAATTTTCGCGCGGTATCTGACGTATTACAGTTCCGGGAGCCACCTCACTGCTGTAGACCGAATCGAGCGATACCTCGAAATCGGCATCACGCAATATGCGCGTGGCAGCGTCGACATTAAGATTCTCCACCTGAGGCATCTCCACCTCATCGCCATGGCGAGTCCAGTAGTTAAGGAATACAACCCCGATAAGCCACGCAAGCAGCGCGGCCACGACTATTATGGTGATAAAATTCATCAACACAGGGTGCATGTGCCAAAAACGCACTATACCTTTTTTATTTTCTGACATATCTTTTCAAGTTCATTATTTTTACAAAAGTACAACTTTTCCCTGATTAAACAGCAAAATCACATTGCATTTATATATTGTCAGCTATATATCACGCGTTTTCACGCTTTTTTAAACATCTTTTATTATCGGGAGCATTGCATTTTGGCAACAAATTATTAACTTTGCAACTTGAACGGGCGGCAATCAGCGCAACAGTCGCGCACGTTCCGTCTATGCCGCTCTTTTAAAGAACATTATCCGACAAGTAATCTCAACATGCGTAAACTATTCATATTCTCACTTCTGGCTCTTGTGCTTGCATCCTGCGGCGAATACCAGCGCGTGCAGAAAAGCACCGACCCAAATGTGAAATTCGACTACGCCAAGCGTGCATTTGAAGAAGGCCGCTACGTTCAGGCATATACCCTGCTCAAGGACGTGGTCGCAGTATTCAAAGGATCGCAGAAAGCCGAGGAATCTCTCTACCTGCTCGGCCTCAGCCACTACGAGAACAAAGAATATCTCGACGCGGCAGCCTATTTCCAGAGCTATTACCAGCGCTATCCCAAAGGCACCTACACCGAGCTCGCCCGCTTCTATGCCGGGTATGCCTACTACCTCGACTCGCCCGAGCCGCAGCTCGACCAGTCGGGCACAATAAAGGCCATCGAGGAGCTTCAGGGATTTCTCGACTATTTCCCCCGCAGCGAACGCGTATCGATAGCCCAGAACGCCATATTCGAGCTTCAGGACAAACTCACACTCAAGGAACTGCAGAACGCACAGCTCTACTACAACCTCGGCAACTATCTGGGCAACAACTACGACAGCGCAATCATCGTAGCCAAAAACGCCATCAAGGAGTACCCCTATTCCAAGTACAAGGAGGAGCTTGAGATGCTGGTGCTCAAATCGCGCTATCAGATAGCATCCCAAAGTATCGAGGAAAAGAAAACCGACCGTTTCCGCGACGTCATCGACGAGTATTACAGCTTCATCAACAACTATCCCGACGGGCCGAACCGCGAGGAAGCCGACAACATCCTCCGAATCGCGCAGAAATACGTCAAGGATTAGCCGCCACGAGACATCAGCCGGCCGTCACGCCGGATAAATATAAAAAAACAGTAAAACACTATAAACAAAATGGATTACAAAAAGACTAACGCCCCCATCAACACCGTGACCCGCGACATGATTGAGATGTCAAAGGACACCGGCAACGTCTACGAAACCGTGTGCATCATCGCCAAGCGCGCCAATCAGATTGCCGGCGAAATCAAACACGACCTCGATAAGAAACTTCAGGAATTTGCACCCTGCAACGAGACCAACGAGGAAGTATCCGAAAACCGCGAGCAAGCCGAGGTATCTCGCTACTACGAAAAGCTCCCCAAACCGACCCTCATCGCAGCCCAGGAATATATAGAAGGTAAAATCCATTACCGCAACCCGGCCAAGGAAAAACTCAATCTTGACTGATAAGTATAACTTCCTATGAATGTAGGGCTGTACCCCGGTACAGCCGCCGCGAAACATTCATCCCGAGCGACCACATAAACTACGCTATGCTCTACGACATATCAATCAAAGCATAGCGTAGTTTTGTTATTAACAAAAACTATTTAATCATGAAACGCTATCTCATATCTCTCCTGACACTTTCCGCACTGTTCGGAGCAATCATCTCGACCAACAGTTGCAAGACCGTCTCGCCCGAAGAATCGGCACGTCGCACCTACAACGACTCCGTAGCCAACAACGTGGCCCGACTGCAGCTCAAATACCGCAAATTCGTTCTCACCGCCGACCAGATTACCATCAACCAGTCGCCCATCATCAACGTATCCGACAACACCAACTTCATCCTATCCGACTCGCTTACCGGCGTCGTTCAGGTGTCACCGCGCATGAGCGGAGGCCCCAACAGCCTCGGAGGGTTCACCGTAAAAGGCGACATAACCAACTACGAAATGAAAACCGCCAAAAACGGCGACGTGACCGTCACCTACCGCCTCTCCGCCCCAATAGGCTCAACCGACGTGCGCATCCTCCTCTACAAAGGAAGCAACAAAGCCCAAGCCACCATAACCCCTACCTTCAACCGTGGCCGTGCCACCCTCAACGGCGAAATAAAAGCCCTCGGCACCCAACAATACTTCGAAGGCCGCTCCTTCTGACACCTTATCCGGACAGACCGCACGCTTCCCTCGGCTTGACTCATTAAAGATATTGCAAAAGTCGACATGAAAGGGCGTTGCAAAACCTCTAATAGTAGGGATGCGATTCAATGCTGTTTACTTAGCTGAGTTGGGTGGGGCGGGGGCGTCTCGCCCCCGTGGAAACTTTCAATGTATAAGAATAATACCACGAGGGCGAGACGCCCTCGCCCCACCCTATGCTCCTTAAGTTAATAGCATTGAATCGCGTCCCTACAATTTAGTTTGTATATTTTGAGTTTTGCAACACCTGCGTGAGTTGTATCCGGATTCAATATGCGCCAATATGAATATGTTGTGACGGTTTATAGCAGCCTCACTCCGATGCCGGGGGCGTCGGGGAGGGTGATTTTGCCGTCGGTTATTATCATGCCGGTGAAGCGGTCGTTGGTTATGAGAAGGTTGCCGTCGAGGTCGGCGAAATCGGCGAGCGGCGAAAGTTGAGCTGCCGCCGAGACGGCACATGATGTCTCGGTCATGCAGCCGAGCATCACTTTCATATCAAGCGCTCGGGCAAGGACGGCCATCTTGTAGGCTTCATGCATGCCTGTGCTTTTCATCAGTTTGATATTTATACCGTCGAACGCTTCCGAGATACGGCGCACATCGCCTATGCGCTGCAGCGACTCGTCGGCAATCAGCGGCAACGGCGAACGTTCACGCAGCCACGCTGTATCGTCATGACGGTCAACCGCCAACGGCTGCTCCACAAAGAGGCAGTTGCGCTCCGCAAGCCAGTGGCACATCTCCAGCGCCTTTTCGCGGTCGGTCCATCCCTGGTTGGCATCGACGCATATAGGCACATCGGTCATCGAACGGATTATTTCGACAGTCTCCTTGTCATTGTCAAGCCCCATCTTCACCTTAAGCACACGATATGGACTCGCTTCCTCCACTTTCTGACGCACTACTTTCTCTGTATCTATTCCGATGGTAAACGATGTGCACGGACATTTGTCATGGTCAAGACCCCATATCCGATACCAAGGCTGCCCCATTATTTTGCCGGCGAGGTCATGAAGGGCGATGTCCACCGCCGCCTTAGCTGCACGGTCGCCGGCACTCAGGCTGTCCATATATTCATGTATCTCCTCCATGGCGAAAGGCGACGGGAACCGGCTCAGGTCGAGCCGTGACAGAAATGCCGTAACCGACTCGACGCTCTCCCCCAGATACGGAGGCATGGACGCCTCGCCATATCCCACCACTCCGTCATATTCAATCTCCACCTGCACGTCGGGCGTAGTGGTACGCTGATACTTGGCGAGATTGAACGCATGCCTCAGCTGCAATTCATACGGGAAAAAGCGCATCGTCATGCGGCCTCCGCGGTTGACATACTTTGTCGGTTCGCCCCATGCCGAAAAACTTACAGGCATCATCGAAGCGACAGCTCCGCACGCCGCGATACGCAAAAAATCTCTCCTATTCATATTTTATTCCTTTATTCTCCACATTAAGGTGTAGGGACGCACGGTCTGTGCGTCCGATAATCGGCTGATAATCAACACGTGTATCGCGGACGCACAGACCGGGCGTCCCTACTTTACCGAACAATATTTCGATTTTTCCCAACAGCATCTTATTAAATTATTTTTTCCGATAATTGGCATAATGCCTGCGCATGTCGGGATAATCCAAATCACGCTCATGGGCGTAAGCCTCACGTTCAAACGAAATCGCTCTATAGGCTTTATCGCAATCACGCAGCCTTATCAGATGCCATAGCCATTCACCGAGATACAGCAGATAAAAAGGCACGTAAAGCCATTCCAGCTGCTGCTGGCAATGTATCAGTTCATGATTCCTCACATAGCGGTCCACATAACGGCGGTCGGCAGTAAACACCAGTCCGAATAGTGTTATCGCCGTAAATTTCCACTTGCGCGGTATCAGCCGAGTCTGTATCACCTTTGTTCCGATTGCCATTTAGCTTCTGTTTTCTAATCCAAATATAATGCTTTTTCTTATCAATATCATATAGTATCGGAGTCAAAATAGCCTGAATACACCACAAAAATCCAAAATAATATTTTTTAACACAATTTTTCACCCGAAATATTTGCAGAATCAAATAAAAGCCGTACCTTTGCACACGTAAAACATCGCGGGATGGAGCAGTGGTAGCTCGTTGGGCTCATAACCCAAAGGTCGGAGGTTCGAGTCCTCCTCCCGCCACCAAAAAAGAGATGAATTTTTCAATTCATCTCTTTTATTTTTTATATCAAACTACACACATCCCCAAGACAGTAATAGCCACTGAGGAGCGATGTCGTGATTCAACAACAGACGCCTACAATTAATCATTCTTCACCTATCTGTCTAATATTAACGAATATTCGCCTTCATATAATCTTGATATTTCATTTTCAATTTGGTTAACAGATATAACTCCAGTTTCTAACATTTTTTTATTAATCAGTAGGTATATTGAATTTTTTGAATCGTATCCCTGTACTAAAGTTTCTGAGCCAAAAATTGAGAGCATCATACGCCTGTAAAAACGAAAACGCCTGTTTACTCCTTTTTGATTACTGTTTGAATCAATCAAATCTTCTGCTGCGACAAATCCAAAAGAAGCACAATTGTCTTTCTTAAAATATTCCAACATTATGTAAACGCAAGACATCACAATTGTACGAGGTTCATAATCATGAGTCAGAATTGAATATCGTTTTTTACTGTTTACTACACCCTTCCAGTAGAATTTCAGCCCAAGAAAATGATTTGAAAATTTTTCAACTTCCACAATATATCTTTTATTGCTTTTTGTTGACTTAAAGCCCCATAAATCAACAATGCGAAGCGTAGACAAATCTTTGCTCCGCATTATGAAAAATGCTTTATAATGCTTTGTTAAACCGCTCACGGCAATATATATCCATAAGTGGGTATCCGATAAATATTACGTTCCTTTTCTGAAACCAAAGTTATATGAATCGTTTTGGCACATGATTTTCCTACGGAAGCCGATTGTTGCTTCCCGAAATTCTTAGCCGATGTATTCTTTAATGGTTTCATATTTTCCACAATTTATATTAAGACAACGCAAATATAAACATTTAAGTTTATTCCCACAACTTTCTATTTAATAAAGATTTAAAATATCAGATATTTTTTATAAACGGACGCACAAACCATGCGTCCCTACTTTGTTTACCAAAATTTCGCAGTTTTGTAACGATCTCAATTTACTGCGATAAAATCGGCACGCGACAGCAAATATTTCGTAACTTTGCGGAAAGATTTATGAACGTAAGTTTCCGATGAGTATTATTTCAAGGTTAAAAGGACAGTTGCACAATGTGCCTCTGGGACTGCTTCTGTGTCTGTGTGCCGCTCACTGCTGCAACGATATACTTCAGGCTGTCATAACAGCCCTCTACCCTATTCTTAAAAGTGACCTCGGACTTGATTTCGCCCAGATCGGTCTGGTGACACTTGTCTACCAGCTCGCGGCATCGCTGCTACAGCCCGTCGTGGGTTACTTCTTCGATAAGCACCCCAAGCCCTACAGCCTGTGGATCGGTATGACTTTTACCACAGCCGGCATCTGCATGCTCGCATTCGTATCCGATTTCCGGCTCCTGCTGCTTACGGTGGCGTTTGTCGGAGTCGGTTCATCGATACTTCATCCCGAAGCATCAAGGATTACATCGGTGTGCAGCGGCGGCAAACGCGGTCTGGCTCAATCGGTATTCCAGGTCGGAGGCAATTTCGGCAGTTCAGTAGGTCCGTTGCTTGTGGCACTGATTGTGGCACCGTTCAACCGTACCTGCGTGCTGTGGTTCCTGATTGTATCGGCCACGGCGTTTGCCGTGATGCGTCCTATCATAAAATGGTTCGGGGGATATATTACACGCCAGAAAGCACTTGCCGCACGCAGCGATACGCGCCGTCCCATGCCGCTGAGCCACGGAAAAACGGTCATGACGGTAGTAGTGCTGATGCTCCTCATCATATCCAAGTACACCTTCATGGCGTGCATGACGAGCTATTATACGTTTTTCGTAATCGGTGAATTCGGGGTAAGCGTATCAGCATCACAGATCATGCTCTTCGTATTTGTGGTATCGACAGCCGCAGGCACTCTCGTGGGCGGACCGTTCGGCGACAAATATGGCCGTAAAGTGGTAATCTGGGTCTCAATACTCGGAGCTGCCCCGTTTGCGCTTCTGCTGCCATATATGCCGCTTGCCGGTACAGTGGCATGCAGTTTTTTCGCCGGATTCATGCTCTCGTCGGCATTTCCCGCCATACTGCTCTATTCACAGGAACTGCTTCCCAACCATCTCGGACTCGTGTCGGGACTCTTTTTCGGTTTCGCGTTCGGTATCGGCGGCGTAGCCTCCGCGCTTATAGGCAATTTCGCCGACATCTACGGCATAGAGGCAGTGTTCAAAGTATGCACCTTCGCCCCGCTGTTCGGCATCATCGCGGTATTCCTTCCCGACCTGAAAAAGAAAAATCTTTAAGAGCTTGTCTAAGGGAACTGACAATTATAGCAAAATATACTTTCCAAAAATGAAACACCGCACAAAATCGCAACGTAGGGACGAGGCTAAATCAGAATACAAGCCTCAGCCGGGAGAAGCCTCAAATCCTTTCGTGCTGTGGAAACGCCGTCCATGCAATACGACGCCGGGCATACTGCAGTATATCGTCACAGGCGCCGAATGTCCCTACCTCAGGGAAAATCCTGCGGACGAACAAAGTGACTGCCCACTCTACGATTCGCGCTACTGTCCACCCTCCGACGACACAGACAACGAGTAAAAGCCATACATTTTATCAGACCGCGGTTAAAAACCGCGGCCACTACCTTGCTGACCATCAAATCGCCAGGCATAGTGGCCGCGGTTTTTAACCGCGGTCCGATAAAATGGTGTAATGTAACATATTTCCTGCAATCCTCTTTTTGCAGCAATTATTATGGATTTATGAACTCGTCCATTGTGGAATTGTAGAGGTTGCCGTAGTTTTCGGCGTTGTATACCATCACGTGACTGCCGACAGTATTGATGAACAGGCGGTTGTAAAGGTCGCGCATCGAGATGACCGACTTGTTGGTAAGATTTTCAATCAGTGTCGACGTGAAGCGATTGCTCATCCATATACCAAGGTCGGTGTTGAACACATCGGCCTTTGATGTCTCATAAGGATTGGCGGCCGTGAAGAATATCATTCCGGGAAAACCGACCGACGGCTCGACCACGCTACCAGAGTAACATGTCTCGACAAACATGCCGAGCTTGCGGTATCCCTTTCTGTCACGTAGCGCAGAAAGTGCAGTATGCACATCTGAAGCGCTGATACCCGACGACCTGTCGCCCCAGCACAATGTCCCCGGCATGCCGTGACCGCTTATGAATACGAATATATTGGTACCATCGTCACCGTCGAGCACCTCAGGAGTGGCAGCCGTCGGAATGCCTGCCAGGATATTGCAGAAATCGGTGGGCGAAAGATCGTCAAGCCGGTAATCGATATTTACGTCATCATACAGATTGTCGCCTCCGGGCGTGACACGTATCACACCTTTCTCGGGATTGTGCGAGTCGCCGGCGATATCGTCGGCCATGATAAGTATGATATTGTCGTCGGTATAGCCGTGTTCCTTCAGCAGTTGATACATTGCAAGTACATCGGCCTGATGGCGGTAGTTGCTCCAGCCGGTCGAAGTCGCCACAAGCAGCGCGCGGTGCGAGGTCAGCGGAGCGTATGCAATCGCCGCGTCACCCTGTCCGAAATCCTGCATCTGCGTAGCTTTCCAGTTCCATCCGGCGAGAGTGGCGTCAGTGCGGTTGCCGCCGTCGGCAGTGTTATAGTCAAGTATTATATATCCCCCTTCATATACTTTGTAGTTATAATATGTGGTCGACAGGACATTGGTATATACCTTGCTGTCGAAATCGAGCCACCCAGACGCGCCGCGCACGTAGGGAGTGTCACCCTTGGCAAGCGCATTGACCACATTGCGCATATCCTCGCCCATCCACGAGCCCATATTGAAATCACGGCCGTCGACCACGGTGCGCAACGCGTCGCGCAACGTGGCGTCGGGATGCAGTTCCTGATACCATGCAGCATATACGAGCAGCATTCCGGCATCATAGAGCTGTGCCGAGCCTACAGTCGGAGCAACGCCGAAAAATGTCCTGAACGATACGTCAAATCCCGTTTCGGGATCGGCGCCGAAGCATACACCTTCTATACCCTCTGCCTTGCGGCCGAGCTGCTCTATCACATCCGAACCGTAGCCGATGTCGGAAAAGAGCAGACGCGGAGCGGGAGTATTCACCGAATTGAATATATCGACTACCCTCCCTATCTCGGCCACCGATGTCGGAGCGCACACCACATAGTCGGCGTCCGACGAAGCAGCCGCACGGGCAGCCTCATCAATGGTCGAGCCGCTGTAATTATGTATACCTTTCACTGTCAGTCCAAGCTCCTTTGCCTGAAAAGCGAACCAGTCGACAAATGTTTTACCGTACGGGTCGGAACCGTCGGCAATAAGCCCGACCGATTTGCCGCCGTAGTTCACGACTTTACTGAGCAGCACCTCCGACTGCGTGATGTCGGTTTCGGTCATGGCCCAAAGATTGCCCGACGAGGCAAATCCCCGCACGAGGTCCTCGGTGGTGGCAAGCGTCATAAACGTCACTCCCGACCGGCACAGCGTCATCGCCATCGTACGCGCATCGCCCGAATACAATCCGCCTATCACTGCATACACATCGTCACGCTCCACGAGTTCATGCGCCAGGTTCTCAAAATCTTCGGTCGTCTCGTCGTAATACTCGATGTTGAGCCTTACGGTTTTGTCACAGTCGGAAAAAGCCTGCGCGGTGTTGTACTGCAGCAGCGTGAATATACGCTGCCAGTGCAGATCGAGGCCATTCTCCATAGGGAGCACGACCGCCACGGTCTTTTCAACCGCGGGTTTCTCCTTGCCCGGAGCGATATCGTCGTCATCCGAGCAACTCCACAGCGACAATGATAGAATCATTGCGCACAATAACAGGATTCTGTTTTTCATAGCTGCGATTTCTCCTTTCTGACAGCCTCGTCACGCGCGGCTGCCACTACCTGTTCATATTGCGTGAAAAATGGCGACAACTGCCAGTCGGTATAGCCGCTGGCGAGTCCGAACACCGCCGATTCTGGCAGTTCGCCGTCGGTAAGCCAAGCCTCAAGATAGTTGTAGACTACGCTGTCGATATGCTTTATCACGCTACCGGTGATATTGCGCGACAACGCCGACTGGTCTATATCCATGCCGGCGGTAAGAGGGGCGTCGGCATACTCGCGCGTATAGCGGTATATGCCGGAATTGCTTCCTCCGGCTACCGGGAATACGAAACTGTAGCTTTGCGACCACCGGCTCATATTCTGGTAAGCCAGCTGAGCCGATACATATCCCGTCCAGTCGTCGGCGAGATATTCGGTATCCACTTTTGCTGCGGAAGTCGTAGCATAAAAACCGTCACTGAAACTTGCCGCGGCTTGCGCCGTGACTGCATCGTCGGGATGCGCGAGCACAATCAGCGCGTCTTTGCTATCGCCCCTCTGACGCAGCTCGTCGATATACGTGGCTGCCGTCACGCCGGCGAGATACGATGCACCTGTCATCGACAGATGGAATGTAGTCACCGGAAGTCCCATCTCATTGTCACTCTCAAACAGAAGCATACGCTTATTGGCCGAAAGCGGATGGCGGCGCAGACACATACCGGTCAAAGCCTCGTAGTCGTTGCTTGCCACCACAAACAGTGCCGGCACATTGCTTTCTGATAGAGACAACCAGTCGGTAAGCAACCGTTCGGCCTCATCGATGGAACCCGGAGAGTACTGGTAGACATCGGCCTTACCATAAAAGTTTTTCTTGAACGACTGCACACCTGCCAGTATGCAGTCGTTATATCCCTGGTCGCCGAGTCCGCCGGGAGCATACATCACCACTATCTGCGGCCGGGGCGAAGCAAGCGGCGTATCCTCGCTGTCGTCATCCGACGAACACGCCGTCAGCGCCGTCGCCGCCAACAGCACCGGCAATACGCTCCGCTTACAGTATCGTATAATATTCATAGCTTCAGTCAGTTCAAATTCAACTCAGGCACAAATTTAACGATATTTCCCGATAACTCAACTTTTGTCAGATAAAGAATCAGAATTCATATCAGCATACACCATCCATTTATTCATCTTCTTCAAATTCCACAATCGTATAACGGTCCAGTTCATGATTCCTGTTGGAAGTGAAATAGCGGGCATTACTGTTGCGATGCTGTGGTACGCTTGGACTCCAGTTACGCTTGAAATAGATATTGCCCGATTTGAATTTCGTCGAATATGTCGATTCAGGTTTTCCCAATATCACATAATAGCTCCGTGATTCCCATACATGCCTTACCTTGGCCCACCAATAATATTTATTGTCCCAAGTATCTCCGTACTGATATTGGTTCTCCACTCCGTTTTCTATGCTTACTGTGCGCGTGAACAGGTCGGTGACATAGCCAAGCCGGTGCCCCCTCTTTTTTTCAATTTTCTGTATCGAAGCAAGTACATTCTTGAAATCAACCGGGTCTTCAAACCACCATGTCGCCAGCGCATCCCAGGCATCTTTCCCGGCACACTTTTTATATGACGTGTATGACTTGTAATGGTCGGAACGCGATGTCGTTTCCCACCCGTAATCCACCGTCATCATTATGCCCGGACTCGAATCATACTCGCGGACGACGAGCCAGTAATATTGCTTGCCGTTGACCGTTTCGCACAGTATCTGGCCGGTCCCGTAAGGCGAATAGCTTCCATTATCGGGCCATGCCTCAGGGGTAAGTATGTGCAATGTGGTAACCGTGCTCTTCAGTCTGGGCATATCGAATGATATGCGTGCGAGTTCGCCGGCTCCGCCCCCGCGGGAATAAGTCACTTTCCCGTGATATCCCAAATCGTATGTCATCAACGATTCAGTTCCACTGAGGTAATCTTTTCCCAATTCGCTGTCAGCAAGCGTATGGCAAAAGAAATCGAATGCCTCCGCCTCATCTTTCATAGTGCATGACAACTCAGTGCCACCTGCGCCATCAAGAACCGTACCCCAACGGGGAGTAAGTATTTCCAACGGTCCGGCAGAATCGACCTCACAAAAAGTAGTGACAAGTTTGTCGGCGAGGACATCGACCATGGGTGCCGTGTCCTCCTTTTCTTCGTCAGGTTCCTCGTCGATGACCGGATCATCGTCAGAACATGCCGTCATGAACGGCAATACAACTGCCCCCAACGCTATGCGGAATATGTTTCTTACGTATATATGCATCTGTTTCATTTTTTCATATTATCGTTTAAAGATTGGGATACGTGAAATATCGCGTCCTGAACAGCCGCACGGGATACATTTTGTTGATACCCGATATTACCTGAGTATCCCATGTATAGTCAGGTTTAAGCACAAGCGCATAACCTTTTGTTGTCGATTTGGCCGACTCCTTGAACACTATGTAACAATTGGTATTGTCGGTCGGCGACGATGTGCCGGTGGAGAAGTATCCGCAGAACTGTGCGTCAAAACCACTCGTACCGCCTTTGAACAACGACTTGGTATTGCGTCCTATATAATCCGTCAGATTTTCCTTGTCATGTTCGGTAGGGAGGTACCAGTAAAGCGCCATGTCTACGCTTGGCTCACGTTTTGAACCGTAGACGCCCGAGTTGGCCGACAGGAAGGCCGACCGCTGGTTAAGTATATAGGCATACAGCATATCGGCATTTCCATCGTTATAGATACGCTCACGACGTGTGAATGACCGTCCGCTCAATGTCCCGAAATACATGCTCTCCATAATATTCCTTCTTGTCCAGTACCCGGAACCTATCTTCACCACATCATACACGATATTGGAAGCGTTGAACTGCAGCTGATGCGGCAACGTCTTTGTATCGGGTGCCGGGCGACATTTTACGCCGTAGTCCTGTTCGTAAAGATTGCCGTGCATCCAGTAGGCCGTCTTTATACGGTCGTAATAGCCGTAACCCTCTATCGGCTCCACATAGCAACTGTTCTCATAGAAACTCACAAAGGCCGGACGGTTGCCCTCGCCGTCGCCGGAAAATAGCCCCTGGCTGTGGCTCGTGCGGCCGTTCTTTATCGGATAGAATACCGTCACGCGGCGGTCGGTACGGATTTTAGGCACATATTCCGAACAGATTTCAAGCAGCGGAGTGCCGTTGCTGTACATTACTTTCACCAGCGAGCCGGAGCCATCGGCCGGAAACGTGAAATCCTTACTTGCCAGGTCTATCACATAATTGTCAATGCCGAGCTCCTGGTCGGTATACATGTTGTTGCTTTGGTTTGACATTTCCGCCACAACGTCCTGCACCTCCGCGCGTATTTTCGGGTCGGCAAAAAGATCCCATACCGGCATGAAGTTGAAATCAATGATGTCGAGATTTTTCTTATTTGAAGGTGTATAGACTACCGTCGACATCCAATCCTGCAACTTATCATTAGGAAGCGCCCCGGTGTCACTAAGCCCGCTTATCGCGTTTTTCAGGGCGGCGCGGGTGTCTGCCGTACCGCCTGCTATGGAGAATGTATAGTCATTTGACATCGAACTCGTCACTACCGAATGCGACGATGACGAACTGCTGCCGGTGCTTTTGCCGAACACCCGCGAGCACTGCTCCTCGGCATCCTTTTCAAATTCCGACGCATACGTGCGGTCGAACGTCACGACATAGTCTATCGAACCGCCGGCAAGCGCCTCGATGACGAGATGTGTGCCATATTCGTTGACCATGTTTTTAATCTTTTCACGTCGCGCCGCGGGGTCTGCATCAATTACCTTTTTATAATGTTCCCTGAAGCCCTGCGTGAACGGCAGTTCGTCAACGCCATACGTCGCGACGAGATATTCCAGCACGCCGCGGTCGATGCTTCGCGACGATACTATCTTATAGAGTCGTGCGTAGGCCATATAGCTTTCCGAAAGGTCGTGCGTTGTTATCGCCTGAAATCGTCTTATCGTCTTTTTGACCCCTAAGAAACTGCTCGTTTTCTCCATCTTTTTTGTCAGTTGGCTTGACATCTCCTGCATCGAGAATGCCGACACGATTTCAAACTTCTCACTGCCGCGTATCACCTCCTGCACGCTCTGGAACGTACTGTCGGAGTCAATCCCGCCCATGAGCGCGGTATCGATAATACGCCCCTGCACGCTGTTACGGTTCTTGTACTCGCCGAAAGCGTTGAATCCCCACCCCACCCGGTAGTCGCTCATCACATCGGTTGAGGCATTGTCGTCATAATCGCCTTCGCCGCGCTGATATATCTCTATCACAGCGCGTTTGCGTATGTCTGGAGCACGGAATACCAGCGTGGCGCGGCGTCCGGCCACATCGTCGTTGTCATCGGTGCGGAATTCCACGATGCCGTCGGCCGGGAGCGTCGACGACGTGAGGTGCAGCCAGTCGGCGTCAGAAGTTATTTCGACGTTACCGGCGTCCACGGGAGTGACTGTAAACGAATAGTACCGGCCATGGCTCTCCACTACCGGCAGTTCATAGGCCAGTTCCAGCGTGTCTTCGTCTACTGACAATGTATCATCGTCAGAGCATCCGGCGAGACAGAACGCCGCAATTATTGCAGGCATCAGCCTGCGGTATATAAAATAAAGGTTATTCATAGCTTACCTCCCTCGGATTGTAGATATATACATAATCAGCGTCACGCCACATCCGACCCGGGTAATCCTTCGAGGGGAAGAATGTGGGATATGCCCCATACTCCTTCAAAGGCACGGCGTCCATCCAGCTCCAGCCGGGCAGGTTGGTGTAACGGTTTTTGTTCTCGAGATAGAAATGTCCGAAATGCTTGTAGACCTTGAGCATCGTGCCTCCTATCGCGCCGTCGGGGAGCACTCCGCCCGGGCGCTCGCAGCCGAGTATGGCATGCGAGCCGACATACGGCAGATTGTCAGCCTTTTTAGTCGTAAGAGCGCCCATATTGATATATATGAGATTGCCCGACGGGCGATCGTCGCGTTCCTTGACAAAAAACTTATAACCGTTCCAGGCCACATCATAAGCCTTGCTGTTGTGCACGCACAATCCGGCATCAAGCTGCACACGGCCTTCGTATATCGGATAAGCCACATGCACTTTTGTCCCGTTTCCGGCGATTTCAGGCACGTATTCACGGCATACCGTCGCCACATGGCGGTTGGAAGATATGATGTCGACCACATCGGGGTCGCTGAACGTGCGCCATTCGCCGGCTATACGGCATCTCACACTTCCGGGATTGGAGTCAAAGGAAGTATTGATGAAGTTCTTGTTGCCGAACGACTCGGCCAGCAGCGCGGCATTGCCCATTACGCGGCCTTCAACGAGTACGGCAACAGTCCTGTCGGGAATGAACTCCCATATCGGGACTACCTCCATGTCGGTCATCTCGACATTGGATTTTGTAATGTCGCTGTCGTTGTGATATACCGAACCAATCCAGCCTGTCACCATGCTTTCAGCAGTTCCGTCGGTGTTGAAACTATTAAGGTCGATGACCTTGTCAAGATAGCTGAGGTCACCGCCGAGTATGCTGAGACGGCATTTTCCGTCGCGCAATATCTCGTAGTTGTGGGTCTGCGACGATGATTCCGACTTCATCTTGAACAGAGTGGCTATTGACACTCCGGCCATCGCTTCGGCCTGCTCGCGGTAGTCGAACTTGTGGGTGTCGACCTGCACCTCGAGCGTCAGACGCGCACCGAGTTTGGAATATACGACCACATGCGTGCCGTATTTGTACAGAAAGTTGTCGACATCATTCTGCGTGTGTATATTGCTGACCGCATAGCGGAAACTGCTGGTAAGCATGGAGGGATATTTCCTAGCGTATTCCCTTATGCCGGCTTCGTCGAGCGAATACTCGGCGCGGTCGATCCATACCTCGTTCTTGAGAATATAGCTGCTTTTGGTCCCTTCCTCAAACAGCGAGCAACTCATCGAAGCGTCGCCCGAAAAAAGCACAATATCGCCCGAAGCCCCGGCATAGACATTGGAATGCTGTATATAATCCACTACCGACGAATAGCTTTCATGCGTATAGTGCATTTCGTTAAGATTGGACGAAATGAGGAAATTGTATCCGGCGGTCTGGCCATATTTCTCAAGCATGGCTCGGTTGAGTATCTGACATCGGAAATCGCTCATGTCGCAGTACCTTCCCTCGACGGCGTTGTAGGAGTATCCGATGCCGTGATGACGCATGAACTGGCGCCCCGACGCGCTTCTCGACACCGGCTTCTGGGCGAAATGCAACGTGCCGCGCGTGCCGTCGTCATACACCACTTCAAGCGTGGCGCGACGCTCTGCCGGCTCGTCATTCTGCTCGAAATATACGGTGCCGTTGTCGACAACGGTGATGAAACCGCCATCCTCGGCCGAGACCGATACTATAGGGCGCCCGTCGGCCGGGAGGGTATAATAGCAATCCTCTCCCGATATTTCGATAGCGGAAATAGTGCCGTCCCCCGGAGGAACGACACTATCCATTTTATCATCCTCGCACCCCGTGGCCAGCAATAGCGGCAGCAGGAACGCGGTCACGAATCTTATTGAACGCACGTAAGAATGCATATTAACGGGTGTGTTTTGATTTTATTCTCACTTTCCGTATATCGGTCGACAGGCCTGCAAGGTATCTCTTTATGAAAGTCGAATTGGGATAGACGCCTTTCAGATAGTCTATGATTGCATCCTGACAGTCGAAGTCATCGAATATTTCCCATATCGGAATAATGTTGACCTGAAGCAGGTCGGCGTTGCATTTAGTATAGTCGACATCATTCCTGATACTGTACGCCCAGTCTTTGATACGGTCGGGAAGTCCGGTATCGGAATAGTCGGCTTTACTCAACGCCGAGAGCACTTCACCGGCCTTTACCATGTCGCCGCCGGCAACTTCAAGTTTATAGCGGCTGTTCTGAAGCACGGAAATCGAACTATTGAGATAGCTTACCTCAACATTCGCATCAAGCTTGAACAATCCAAGTGCAAAACCTACCTTGACCGTTGCTGTGTCAACCCTCATGACTTCCTTTATATAAAGAGAGTCCATATCAAGGTCCATTGTGATGCGTCCGCCAAGTATTGACCCCACGACAACACCTGTGCCGTAGTTGTTGACAAGCTGACGGATATATCTGTTGGCTGTGGAAATATTGTTGTTTTTCACTGCCCTCTCGATATTTTCACGCAATCCGGCCATACCTGTAGTCAGTATGGTACGGCGGTAATCATTTTTATCCGGGTTCTCTTCCGCCATATAATTGGAATAATGCTTCAATGCATCCATATATGATATGCCGGCGTCGAGAGTTGGATACTCTGCGCTATATGCCAACTTCATGGTATGGTCTTTCAGATCCTCGTTACCGTGGTATGCCCCCGATATTCCGAAATGGAACTTTGCGTATGAGACATTGAGCTGGAAAGCGACACCAAGCGAGTCCTTTTTGTCAATTATCGAGTCCATATTCACCGTCTTGAACTCGAGTTTGGCACGCGGCACGGCACTTATAATATCTGCATAATCATCCTTGTCGGTATCAAGGAGTTTTTCCAGAGACGCGAGGTTAAACACCGAATTACGCGAATAGTTCAGCCCCACGGGGGCATCTTTCTTATACTGGCTGTCGTAATATTCAATAAGATTACAGGCTACGCCGAGTTTCTTTGTTGCGGCGGTACGTATATAGTCATCAGCGCCATTGTCGGCAACAATTCCTTCAAGCTCACCGTATTGCGACAGACGGAATTCGGAGATAGCCCCGTCGGCATTCAGGACCACGGTGGTGGAACGCATCTCGCCGCCGATATTGTCGTCAAGTACTATTGTCAGGACACCATGGCCATTGCCTCTGTCATTCAGCACCGTGAGCCAGTCACAGTTGTCCGGCACACTCGCGCTCCATGCGCCGGCGGCCTCCACCGGCACCTCAACGATATTGCTTTGAGCATACACGCTCAGACCATTCTCTATAATATCGCTATCAATAGGCCCTGCGGGCGTATCGTCGTCGGAGCATGACGTCATACTGGCCATGAAAAGCATTCCGGCAGTTGCAAGACAGGTTTTTAAGATTGATTTATTCATGATAATGTGATAATGAAAGTAAGCAGCTGCTGAATTAAACATGCAGAAACGACACTTCAATTTACAACAGCTGCCTACTCGGTTTGCGGGTTGTTATAATTTATGGTATTTTTGAAACGGGAAACGGTATTCAATTACCGGTTATTTCTCGGGAATTGTATATGTAAGGTCACAAAGTTTGTGGGATTTCTTGACATAATTTACAAGTTCGCTGCCGTAGATTGTCATGTGGGCGGTCTTGACCATACCCGGGTCAACGCGCTCGGGCTCCTTTTTGCCGGTACGGTATACGTAGATGATGACTTTGCATGAATAGTCAAGCGTATATACCTTGTCGGGATTGATGTCAGGAATATCGGTTTTGGTATTGGCAGTTACCGCGAAGCTGCACTCGGTCGGATACACATCGAGATTTTCGCCGGTGATAACCTGTTGGTATGCTTCAGTGTCGATATTCTCTTTCACCGTCTGGCCTGTGATATTGGTATAAGCCGACTCAACTGCAAAAAAGTTAAGATAATCCTCGCTCAGGTCAGCCTCATACGTGATAGTGACCTTTTCGATTTTACCGGTTTCGGGTACGACAGGACCGTTATCATCGTCATCGTCGCCGCAACTTGCAAGCGACACACTCATTGCCATTCCCATCAGAACAGCCATTGTTTTGAAAAATTTCTGTTTCATAATGTTTGATGTTTATATTATTTATATATTTAGATTTCTCCCGTTTAGCTTTCCTCATTTTTGATTAAGTTTTTACGGACGGTGAGTCAGGTCATCTATGTCATCAGATTCAATCAGTCAGAAAAATGCAAGTCTGAGCAGACATACGATTATCACTACCGCCAGCAGCACAGCCACCACAAGGGCGACCGCACTCAGCAACGGAAGCCGCTGTTTGAATTTTTCAGAAAAAGTAACCTTGTCATCCATTGCATCCGGTTTGTTTTGTTTCGGCAAAATTACATATACCTTCCGCCCCCGACAAGCAAAGCGCTACCGGGTTTGTTCGCATAGCGTCCGATGCCCTGTCGGGAATGGAACAAGCGCCGTTTTATTTGTACTGTTTTTTGTACTATATCTGTCCGTGGGCTGATTTACAGCATTTAACCGAATTATTGCGGATTGAGACTTTATCAGCATTTCGCGATACGGGATTATGTTTTTATTGTAATTTTGTAGTATGAGAAAACTACTTCTTTTATTTGTCAGCGTTCTTGTGCTTTCAACAGCTGACGCAGCCGATAATTCATCGCAGGATTTTTCAAGCCAACATCTGCGCGATATTGTAGTGGAATATCCCGACTCCGTACTCGCCATACTCGACCGTGCCGAACAGGTGCGGCCGCAATCATTGCCGCAGTTCCGTATCGACCTGCTGAGAGGTCTTGCCTACAATGAAAAACGTATGTACTCGCTCGTGGAACGTTTTGCCTCGGCAGCACTCGCGAGCGATTCCATCGACAGCTATCCTAATGAAAAGCTCAACGCACAGACTTTGCTCTCGCAGGCACAATATTATTACGGAGATTTCCCGCGCAGCATAGAGACTGCTACGGAAGCTATAAAATCGGCACGCGAAATAGGCAATATTCCCGCCGAACTCAATCTCCTGACCACCATGGCACAGACTACATTTGATATGGGCAACCGCAAACAGGGATATGAATATCTCGACGCGATATTAAACCGTGCGTCCTCCACTTCTTCCGTACGTGAGCTTGCCAACATATCGGCTGCATACGGAGTGAAAGTCATCGAACTGTACGCCGACGACCGATATGACGAAGCCCTGCAGTGCGGATACGAGCGGCTGCGACTGATTGACCGCATAGACAAGACAGGGGGCGCCCCCGAGGGCTATACCGACCAACAGCGCGCATACACCTACGCCCGTATCGCCTCATCGGCGCAATGCGCCGGTAAGACCGACGAAGCGCGTAAAGCATACGATGATTTCATGGCTACGGATTATGCCCGGGAGCCATTAGGACGATGTTTTATCACCGATTATCTGCTTGAGTCTAAGCAATGGAATAAAGTGATTGAATTCACACAGCCGCTTTATCCCATTTTCGAGCAGTACGACACGATAAATAACGATTTTTACAGCCTGCTCGTATCCAATGCCCAGGCCGAGGCCGGCCTGGGCAACTTCCGCGCCGGATATGCATTGATGAGTCGTGCCGGCGCGGTGAAAGACAGCCTTTATGTTCGTGAAAAGGTCAGCAAGAGTCAGGAACTCGCCACAGCTTTCGCCATGAACGAAAAAGACATGGCTTTGCAGAAATCGCAAGCCGAATCGCAGCGGCGTCATATTCTTATGCTGTCGGCTTTCGGCATCGGTGTTCTCATACTTATAATCCTGACCATAATACTGATTCAGTATCGTGCGACACTCCGCCGCAACCGTATCGCCGCACAGCAGATCGACGAACTCATGTCGCAACGTGAAAGACTGCACAATGCAGGACCCCATACAGGTCCTCAGTCCGGCCAAGATACCGGACTTAATGAGTTCCAACAGATGGAACGAACAATAATGAATGAACGGATATTCACCCTCCCCGACCTCAACCGCGACTCGCTTGCCGAAAAATGCGGAACGTCGCGCGGACGTCTCATACAGCTCATTCAGGACAATACAGGCCTTACCCCCAACGACTATATCAATAAATTGCGCGTAGAGTATTCGATAAAACTCATACAGCAGCATCCCGAATGGACCATCGACGCAATAGCCGAGGGCGCCGGCTACGTGCGCCGCGCCACCTATTACAGCCACTTCAATAAAATATTCGGCATTACCCCTGCGCAATACCGCAAGGAACGCACTTCCGGCCACGACGCATCATCCATCTGAACCCCACTGTTAATCTATTATAAAAACCGCCACTACGCTGCAATACCCGGCGTAGAGCAGCGTTATAAATTATAATGACCGTATTAAAAAACACATAATTTTTCAAAACACACCTATGATAAGAAAACTTATACTGATGATGGCCCTGATAGCCGGAGTTATTTCGGCGTCAGCGGCACTCCCGTTTGACAAATACAGCATCAACCGCAAAGAGCTGCCCGAGGCAGCTCGCGAAATGCTCGACGAATACTTTCCGAAGGCTAAGGTAAGCATGATAAAAGTAGACCGCCATCTGCTTAAGAAAACCGACTATGACGTAAAACTTACCAACGGTACCAAAATCGAATTTAGCAGTAAAGGCCGCTGGACCCATGTGGACTGTCAGAAAAAAAGCATTCCTGAGGCGCTAATACCCAAGTCCATACGCAACAGCGTAGCGAAAAAATATCCCGGAGAGAAGATTGTGAGGATAAGCCGGTCATCACTCTATTACATCGCAGGGCTTGCAAACGGCAAGGAACTCAAATATGACCGTCTCGGCATCTTCCAGGGAGAACTCACCCGCCAGGAAGCCGAAGCATTCGACGCCGAAGCTCTTGCCGAAGCCGACAGCATAGCATCCTCCGGACAGTAATAATTACCTTCACTCACCCATGCCCGTTTGCACAAATCCATTGTTTATGAGCGTATTGTATGATGACGTCCGGACAACACATTGACACGGTCTATATGCGTATGTAATCCGGACGCCATTTTTCAATACTTTCTTAGAGATTGTCTAAATTTATATCATGCAGATTTTGAGATGGGTTGTCAGATGAATTTTAGACAATCTCTTACATAAGGTCAGCGAATCTTTTTACCCACGAAACGTAGCTTCTGCCCGAATGAACGTGCTACGAGCTTCTCCTTCCCGGCCTCTCCGGGGATGAAATAAGCGTTCTGCAATGAGTATCGCATACGTTCAATCTGGTCGGGCGTAAAACCGGTCATGAAGCCATATTCGTAGTCCATGATGTTGTCTGACCAGAACTCTGCTCCGGTTTTGTCCGTGCGTTTGTGGTCGATATAGCCCTGAGTCGCCTCCGTATATGCATTGTAGTCATACCAAGGCGTGTCGGCACAGTAGTCATCACTTGGAGCAAAGACATGCTCCAACCCGAGGAAATGGCCTGCTTCATGGGCAAAAGTGACCACACTGTTGGCCCACGTCAGACCAATGGAATTAATGAATATGCCGTTGCCCATACATTCTTCGGAAAGCGGGGTACACCCTTCGAGCATTTCGTCAGCATCAAAGAAAGGCAGCATAGTGAATCCCCCCAATAAACTGTATTCACTCTCAACCTCATCTGCATTTTTAATCGGGCATACCCACACGTTAAGCGCATGCTCCATATCCCACACGTATTTGTCGTCCAATTCAACGTTCATGAAGTCAATTTCTACCGCCTCCGTCTCATGGACTATACCGGGCGTTTCGAGCTGTGTCCCGTCAGGAGCATGTGTAGCGGCAACAAAACGCACGCCGGTCTCCGTCTGGCCCGGGATTTTGTAATAGTTTCCGTACACATGGTTTGCGTAATCAAGCTGTTCTCTGACCATCCAGTCCTTGACCGAATAGTTGCCGTCGGCATCCGGGAAGATGTGGAAAACGACTGGAATCTCGTATGCATCGTGATTGTCTGCTATCGGATCGGTGAGACCGGAGCGGATTTCAATCGTATTGGAATAGTATTCACCCTTGTCGGTCTGCACATAGCCGCGCAAATAATATGTTGTGCCGGGTACCGGATGGAAAAGGAGCATGCAGTTCCAGTATAAAGGCTCCTTGTCCCATTCCCAATTCTGGAACACTTCATTATCCGAGCAATCGTAAATAAGGGTACAATCGCTTAGATCGGGTTCCGGATTCACGGTAGAGTACACTCCGCCCATGTAGACGATCTTCTCGTCGGCAGGCAGATCCTCCATGACCAGCACAGCCTGATACATGGCCGGATAATAGCCGGGAGCATCAAAATCCATCGTGACGACATTTTCCTCGCCGATATGCAGTTTAAATGTCGACGTCGGTTCCGGATCAGGCTTCGGATTGTCATCGTCGTCGCAGGCCACCATAAAGAAAGCGAGCAACGCGCCGACAAAGAGTTTAAACCCGCCTGACAGCAATCCGTACTTGTTAAAATAATCGTTATCTGCCTTTCTAAACATGGATATAAATTGTTTGTTAAAATTTATTCAGTCAATTGTGCATAAGTAACTGTTCAAAATTATTTTGAACAGTTACTTAACAAAAATACATGCCGCTGATTTGCCGCCAATAATATCATTCATTTCTCCCGGCAGGAATCGGCCTTGCGCCGATAAATAGCGAATAGCAGAACACTAAAAAAACCGCGCAATATACTGATATTACGCGGTTTGCCTTGTGTAAACCGGAAAGTGCCCGGTCATTGCCTCAACAAAGAACACTTAGTGGAGCTGGAGGGACTCGAACCCTCGTCCAAACGTGGAACTAATGAGCTTTCTACATGCTTATTCCTCTCTTGGTTTTCGAGCCGTGGCAGGCTGAGGACTGCCAACCGCGACCTTATCCTCTGTTGTTTCGGGCTCTTCGCGAGGCTTTCGGAGCCCTATTCCCGATTTAGCTGCACCGCCTTGTCGATTAGTCTCGGGAAGAGGACAATCGGGCGATGTCTTGTCTCTGCGACTGTCGCGGAGATTAAGCGTCATCTACTGTACTTCGATTACGCAGCAAGAGCGTACTGTTTTTCGCCATTTGAAATTGTGATGTCCCAGATTAAAGAGCGTAGCCATCATTGCTCTGCATGCTTACACACCACCTCTACACGCTGTCAAAACCGGTCAACCCCATTTTTGAAATCACGCGGTCGCTGTGATATTGCAATTGACAAAGATACGGATTTATTTTTAAATGACAAAACAAAAATCGAAAAACTGTCAAAATTAATTGTTTTGCTCTCCTGTTTCGAAGCTTTTTGGAATATTCAGCTATTTTTGTAAAAAATATCATGTATGAAAAGCGACGAAATTGATGCCCTACTGTTACGGAAAGGGATAAAGCCGACCTCCAACCGCATCCTCGTCATGAAGGAACTCATTGCGGCCACACGCCCCGTAAGCCTCTCCGATCTGGAGACTGCTCTCGACACGCTCGACAAGACAAGCATATTCCGCGTACTTGAGCTTTTTGCTGCAAAGGATATAGTACACGTAATCGAGGACGGAAGCCGTTCACTGAAATACGAATTGTGCCACAGCGACTCCCACCATACTCTTGACGACCAGCATGTCCACTTTTATTGCGAGCAATGCATGCAGACTTTCTGCTTCGAAAACGTCAGCGTACCGATGATTGACGTTCCCGCCGGCTTCCGGCCCCGTTCCGTCAACTACATGCTCAAAGGTCTATGCCCGAAATGCGCCGCAAAAGAGAGGTAGGTATGCTTTACACATAAACCATTTTTCAAATTTGACTGACATATTTTAAAATTTATACTTACTGCATTTGTCATTTATTGATTTTTTGTAATTTTGTAAATGGCAGGTAAAATCCCGCCATGACATTTTAGATTGTAAAGAAGCGTATATGCTCATCTCCGAGTCGGGAACGTAGGAAATTCAAGACTTTTAAGAGAGTGCGCATAGCGGTTTCTCACGCGTATCGCGTGGGCTGCTATATCCATTTCTCTTAAAAAGGTTTCCTACGACCTCCGACTTAGAAATCAGACATTGCAGTTCCACGCTTCGTGATTTTATAACGGCATCTGTGGCAGCTGGGATGCAACTCTTATAATAATCACTCTATATGAAAAAGTTTTTAACCTTAATCGCATTCGCTGTATTCTCGCTTACAACTTTCGCTCAAAAAGACGTGACAAAATTCCTTGGAATTCCTGTTGATGGAACCAAGGCGGAAATGATTCAAAAACTAAAGGAAAAAGGATTTAAGCCAAGTGAGTATGACAAAGACGTTCTTGAAGGGAAATTTAACGGATATGATGTACAATTATTTATAGGTACCAATGGCAACAAGGTATATAGAATAATGGTTAGTGATGCAAATTCGATAAATGAGAGTTCAATAAGAATACGGTTCAACGAATTATGTAGGCAATTTAACAAAAACGACAAATACTCATCTTTAGAAGATTTTACAATACCTGATGATGAAGACGTTTCCTATCAAATGTCTGTTAAAAACAAAAGATACCAAGCATCATTTTACCAACGGCCGGAAAAATCGGAAGAAGAATTATTTAATGAAATTATACCTATAGTAAAAGAAAAATATGGCGAACTATTAAATAGTCAAGATGAAGAAGTAAAAAAAGAAATTCAAATGTATGTAGTTGATTATATGTTTGAGTTATATGCTAAAAAAACAGTTTGGTTCATGATCTCCGAAGGACGTTATGGGGATTATTATATCAATATGTACTATGATAATGGATATAACATGGCAGATGGCGAGGATTTATAAGTAATGGGCAACGTATGATTCTTGTAACGCGGTTAAAAACCGCGTCTACTATTTGAGTACCAACGTAGTAGACGCGGTTTTCAACCGCGTAATATTATGCTTATCAAATATAAATCTTAAAAACTGTCGTCTCCAACCGACAGCTTTTCGCAAAAATTGTCGGTTGGAGACGACAATTTTTGCTATTTTTTGCCCCAGCGGGATTGTTGGAGCTGGGCGAGACGGTCTTCGGCGGGGTTGGAGCAGGGATTCCAGAAGCGTGTGCCGAGGAGGGCGTCGGGGAGGTATTGCTGGGGCACGAAGTTGCCGGGATAGTCGTGGGCGTATTTATAGTCGGCGCCGTAGCCCATTTCCTTCATCAGCGATGTCGGAGCGTTGCGTATATGGAGCGGCACGGGCAGGTCGCCGGTCTGACGGACGTTGGCAAGGGCGGCGTCGATAGCCATATATGCGGAATTACTTTTGGCCGACGTGGCGAGGTAGATGGTGCATTCGGCAAGAGGGATACGCCCTTCGGGCATGCCGATTTTCTTGATTACGTCGTAAACGGTATTGGCAAGCAGTATCGCGTTGGGATTGGCAAGACCTATATCTTCGGCGGCAAGTATGGTCAGCCGGCGCGCTATGAACTCGGGGTCTTCGCCTCCGGCAATCATTCGCGCGAGCCAGTAGATGGCGGCATCGGGGTCGCTGCCGCGCACGCTCTTGATGAATGCCGAAATTATATCGTAGTGCATCTCGCCGTTTTTATCGTAGGCCGACGGATTTTCCTGCAAACGCTCCGTCACCGTGGCATCGTCGATTATGACCGGCTCACCGGCGCTGACCGACTGCTCGAGCAGGTCAAGTATGTTGAGCAGTTTGCGGGCATCGCCTCCGGCAAAGCGGAACAGCGCCGTGGTCTCGCGCACCTCGACATTGCGGCGCGACAGCACCTCGTCGTGCGCGATGGCATGGTCGAGCAGACGCTGCAGCTCAGGAGCTTCGAGGGGCTTGAGCGTGTAGACCTGCGCACGCGACAGCAACGGACGAATCACTTCGAAAGAGGGATTTTCGGTCGTAGCGCCTATCAGCGTCACGATACCGCTCTCGACGGCACCGAGCAGCGAGTCCTGCTGCGACTTGCTGAAACGGTGGATTTCATCTATGAAAAGTATCGGACGCCCTTTGGTGAACATACCGCGGATGTCATTGCGGCAACGTTCGATGACGTCGCGCACGTCTTTCACTCCCGCAGTGACAGCCGATAGCGTATAAAACGGCGACTCGGTGGTATTGGCGATAATCCTTGCAAGTGTTGTCTTGCCTACCCCGGGAGGGCCCCACAGTATGAACGAGGCCACGTTGCCCGAGTCAATCATGCGCCGCAACACCTTATCGGGTCCTACAAGGTGTGTCTGGCCGATATAGTCGTCGAGCGTACGGGGACGCAATCGTTCGGCCAGCGGAGGCAATATCTTCGTGTTGAAATCTTCGTTATCCATAGTAATAATCAGACGGTTTGTGGTTTTGAATTTTTGAACAGATGCTCATAGAGCGCATCGGCCGCACGCTCTCCGTCGACAGCCGCCGAGACGATACCGCCCGCATAGCCCGCACCCTCGCCCGAGGGAAACAGACCGTCGACATTGACCGAACAGAGCGTCGCATCGTCGCGCACAATCCTTACAGGTGCCGAGGTGCGTGTCTCGCAGCCGAGCACAATAGCCTTGTCGGTGAGAAATCCGCGTGACTTGCGTCCGAATTCCTCAAATCCCTTGCGCAGGCGACTTGATATGAATTCGGGAAGGATACGGTCGACACGCGCGGAGTGGACTCCGGGGGCGTAGGACGACGGCGGAAGCGACGCCGAAAGCCGTCCGGCCACGAAGTCGGTCATACGTTGCGCAGGGGCGTTCTGCGTGCGGCCGCTCTCCTCGTAAAATTTCTTTTCTATTTCCTCCTGGAGCGCCATTATCTTCAACGGCCCCGTATAGTCCGTGACATCATCGGGAAGTATTTCCACCACCATGCCCGAATTGGCCCATTTGGTGCCGCGCGAGGCGGGCGACATGCCGTTGACAGCCTGCTGGTCGGGACCGCTTGCCGAAGGAATGACAAACCCGCCGGGACACATGCAGAACGAGTATACGGCACGGTCGTCCACGCGCGTAAGCATCGAGTACTCCGCCGCGGGCAGATATTTGCCGCGTCCCTGCGGATTGTGATACTGAATCGAGTCGATGAGCTGCTGCGGGTGCTCCAGACGCACGCCTATGGCTATGCCTTTCGGTTCGATGGCCACTCCGCTGTCGAGGAGCATCCGGTAGGTGTCGCGCGCCGAATGTCCGGTGGCGAGAATGACCGGGCCGCGATACGTATCGCCCGACGCTGTACGTACGCCATCGATGCGCAGTGCCCCCCCATCATCGGCAAGCTGCAATCCGGTGACACGCGCGCCGAAGTGGATTTCGCCGCCACAACATATTATCGTTTCGCGCATGGCTTTGATTACCCCCGGCAGACGGTCGGTGCCGATATGCGGATGAGCGTCAACAAGTATGTCGGCCGACGCGCCGTGCTGACAGAATATCTGCAATATCTTCTCGACGTTGCCGCGTTTTTTAGAACGCGTGTAGAGCTTGCCGTCGGAAAAAGCACCCGCACCACCCTCGCCGAAACAGTAATTGGAGTCGGGGTCGACAATATTGTTGCGGGCAATCTGAGCCATATCCACACGACGGGCGTCGACATCTTTGCCGCGCTCGAGAACGACCGGACGCACGCCAAGCTCGATAAGCCTCAGTGCCGCGAACAGTCCGGCGGGACCGGCACCGACCACAACGGCCTGGGGGGCAGCACTTACATCGCCGTAACTGACAGGCCGGAGCAACGGTGACTGCGGGGCGTCTTCCCCTACATAGACATCGACAGAGAGGTTGACCATGACACGGCGCTGACGCGCGTCAATGGAACGTTTTTTCACTACAATGTCGTGTATCGAATTGGCGTCGACACCAAGTATGGTAGATGCCTGAGCCTTAAGAAGCAAAGGAGTGGCGGCAGTGCGCGGGTCGACGCGGAGTTGCAGGTTATGTATCATAATAGTAATCAGAATTTATAGGGGTGTGGCTGACGGCGCCGACATGAATTTGCGGTTCTGCCGACGCATCATTATAATAAGGGTTATCACCGCCACGACGAAAGCGAGGAAATCGGACGCCGCCATGCTTGCCCAGACACCGTCAATGCCGAAGAATGCGGGCAGTATGAGCAGAAACGGTATGAGGAAAAGCAGCTGTCGGGTAAGCGAAAGGAATATTGAGAGCTTAGGCTTGCCGATTGACTGGAAAAAGTTGGTAATGATAATCTGGCAGCCAACAACCGGGAAACAGATAAAATAGACGCGGAAACCGTTGCGGGCGATGTCGACAAGCTGACGGTCGACAGTGAAGAATCCGCTGATAGTATCGGGGAACAGTTCGGTCACCACCCACCCGGCAGTGGTGATACATACGCCGATAAAAATTCCTTTGCGCAGTGTCTGCTTCACGCGTTCCCACTTGCCGGCGCCGTAGTTGAATCCGAGAATGGGCTGCATGCCCTGGGTAACACCGAACACAATCATCACGAAGAACATCGTGGTACGGTTTATGATACCGTATGCGCCTACTGCAAGATTGCCGTCGGCTCCCGCACAGTCAAGGAGTGCCCTGTTGAGAAATACCACCACGACGCATGCGCATACGTTCATCAGGAACGGCGACATGCCGATGGCGTAGATACGCCGGACTATCGCTCCTGATAGCCAGCTCCGCTCGCGGCGGAAATGGATATAGCTGTTTTTCGACATGAAGTGGCACAGCACCCAGGTAAAAGCCGCCAACTGACCGCACACGGTGGCGAGCGCAGCACCTCTGATGCCCCAGCCAAGCACGAATATGAAAACAGGACACAGGGCAATGTTGACACCCACGGAGAGGAGCGCCGACACCATCGCCTTGGCCGGATAACCCGTAGCACGCATCAGGTTGTTGAGCCCGATAAACACGTAGGCAATCGGCGTTCCGGCCAGGATGACCTGCATGAACTCACGGGCGTAGGGCAGCGTCTCGGCCGTCGCGCCGAAGAACAGCAGTATGGGGTCGAGGAATATCAGCGTCAGTCCGCCGAATATCAGCGAATGCACCAGGCAAAGGGTAAGCACATTGTTGATTACCTCGGATGCGCGGGCAATGTTTTTCTGCCCCATGAAGATAGATGTTATGGTAGCTCCGCCGACAGCGATGAGCATACAGAACGCTATCACGAGGTTCATCAGCGGGAATGTGATCGCAAGGCCGGCGATAGCCATCGCCCCGACACCTCTGCCGATGAAAATAGAGTCGATTATATTGTAAAGCGAGGTGACGACACTGGCAATGACAGCCGGTACGGAATATTGCACCAGAAGGCGTCCGATAGGACGGGTTCCAAGAATAGTCGGGTCGGAATTGGGTCGTGATTCTTTCATACACTGCAAAATTAACGCTTTATAATATGACTTTAGGTGAAAAAAGTCTTAATTTTGCAATAATTTACAAAAAATAGCATATCACGATGGATAGAAAAGTTGCCGTATTATTTGACCTTGACGGAGTATTAATCGACACAGAAGGCTTATATACAGAATTTTGGGCACAGACAGGCCGTGAATTCGGAGTGCCCTCCCCCACTTTTGCCGCCGACATAAAGGGTACCACGCTCAAAAGCATACTCAACTACTTCCCCGGCGACGAACTGAAAGCGAAAGTGATGCAGCGGATACATGATTTCGAGGATACGATGCAATACCGAATGTTTCCGGGCGTAAGCGAATTTCTCACGGCACTGAAGGCTGCCGGCATACCGACGGCAATCGTCACCAGCAGCGACGAAGTGAAAATGTCATACCTATACAAACAGTTGCCGGTGCTGCGCGATATGGTCGACGAAGTTATTGACGCATCGATGGTGACCCGGTCGAAGCCCGACCCGCAGGGTTATCTCCTCGCAGCGGAAAAACTCGGCTGCCGTCCGGATGACTGCTACGTATTCGAGGACTCGCTCCAGGGCCTTGAAGCGGGACGCCGCGCCGGAGCCACAGTCATAGGCATTGCCACAACCAACCCCGCCGATACCGTACGCTCTCTTTGCGACTATCTCCTCTCCTCCTTCATAGGTTTCACCCCCGCCAGCCTGCTCGAAATCAAGAAACAAATATGACCGGATTTGTAATGACGCGATTCATGCTGTTTACTTAAGTGGGGCGGGGCGTCTCGCCCCCGTGGGATTATTTTATATACTGAAAGTTACCACGGGGGCGAGACGCCCCCGCCCCACTCAACCCCACTCAACTCAGCTTAGGTAAACAGCATTGGGATATTTGACCGTTAATTATAATTTTGCAATGCTTTTGACATCGATTGGGACGTTGCTTCCTGTTAATCGACTGTTAAGCCAACGGTCTCAGCGGAAGTCGTCGGGGGTGAGGGTCACATCTATGTGAAGTCCGGACTCTTTGCCTGCGTAGCGGTAGATTATGCCGCGGTTGGCACGTGCGAGATATTTGCCCGTAGTGTTTATCATGTCGTCACCGAGCAGTTCGGATTTGATTTCATTTTCAATTTCGACGGCATTGTCCGACAATACCTCCATATCATATATTTCCTCGTCGACATCGCATAAGAATACTATGTTGGAGCCGTCGTCAAAAACATCAATAAGGGTCATACCCTCCTCAATCTCAGCGGGACAGAGCGCTTTGTTCGAATCGATTGTCTGTTTGATAATCATATCGGCGCTCTCCTCTTCGGTAAGAGGATTTTCATTCATCTCCTTAATATCCGATGCAGGAATTTCCAATTCAACTTTTCTACCCGACTTGCTGCCCCTATATTTCGCCTTAAGTCCGACACCGCAATCGGTCATGAGTTCCACGAACTTTTTAGAGTCGTCGCCCGACAACAAAGCGGGCAACACCGGACGTGCCTTTTCCTCAAATCCGTCAAAATCGAAAAAACCAAAGGCATCTTCATTGACAGTCAGATTAAATACAATTAACCGGCCATCCTCGTCATAGTCGACACTGTCGATACGTCCGAGAGAGCCCAATGACTGCGGACACGTAGCATTGTATTTGGCGATTTCTTTCTTCAAAGTTTCGATTTTGGAATCGGCACACCCGGGCAGAACAAGCAAGAGAGCCATGAGCGGCAACAGTCTTAGAGCAAAATACTTTTTCATAATTATTTATTTAAATGATTGGTCGTTGTATATCGGCAAATGTAATTATAAAAAAATAAATTTTCATGCAAAAATTCAATTTAATCAAGATAGAGTTGCGCTTTTTACGAAAAATCTGTACCTTTGCATGCAATAAAATTTAACGCAATCATTATATATGTCATTTATTGCAGATCGAGTAAAGATGGACGGGCTCACATTCGATGATGTCCTCCTTATTCCGGCTTATTCGGAGGTACTTCCCCGCGAAGTCGATTTGACGACCAAGTTTTCCCGCAACATCACATTGAACGTACCCCTCGTGTCGGCCGCCATGGATACCGTCACCGAGGCGCCTCTGGCTATTGCCATAGCCCGCGAAGGCGGCATCGGTGTAATCCACAAAAACATGTCGATAGAGGAGCAGGCGCGTCAGGTGCATGCAGTGAAACGTGCGGAAAACGGCATGATTTATGACCCGGTGACAATCAAACGCGGCTCGACAGTGCGCGATGCCCTGCGTATGATGGAGGAATATCATATCGGCGGTATTCCCGTGGTTGACGATGACCGCAAGCTTGTAGGTATCGTCACCAACCGCGATTTGCGTTTTGAAAGCAATCCCAACCGTCCTATCGACGAAGTGATGACATCGAAAGGACTCGTGACCACTACCCAGACTACCAATCTCGAGAAAGCCGCACGCATACTTCAGGAACATAAAATCGAGAAACTGCCCGTAGTCGACAACGACGGCCGCCTCATCGGTCTCGTCACCTATAAGGACATCACCAAGGCAAAGGACAAACCATTCGCCGCGAAAGACTCGCTCGGACGTCTGCGCGTGGCAGCCGGCGTAGGTGTGACAGGCGACTCGATGGACCGCGTGGACGCACTCGTGGCAGCCGGTGTCGACGCCATCGTGATTGACACTGCCCACGGCCACTCGCGCGGCGTAATCGGCGTGCTCAAGGCTGTAAAGGCGAAATATCCCGAAATCGACGTCGTAGTAGGCAACATCGCCACCGGCGAGGCAGCCCGCTACCTTGTGGAGAACGGCGCCGACGGCGTGAAAGTAGGTATCGGTCCGGGCTCAATCTGCACCACCCGCATCATCGCAGGTGTCGGCGTGCCCCAGCTCTCGGCCGTTTACGACGTGGCAAAAGCGCTTGAAGGCACCGGAGTACCCTTGATAGCCGACGGCGGCATACGCTACTCAGGCGACATAGTCAAGGCTCTTGCGGCAGGCGCATACTCGGTGATGCTCGGCGGAATGCTTGCCGGCGTGGAGGAATCTCCCGGCGACACAATCATATACAACGGCCGTAAATACAAGACTTACCGCGGCATGGGTTCGCTCGAGGCGATGGAAAAAGGCTCGAAAGACCGTTATTTCCAGGCCAACGAGACGGATACCAAGAAACTCGTGCCGGAGGGTATCGCAGCACGCGTGCCGTTCAAAGGCTCGCTCTACGAGGTGACCTATCAGATGCTCGGCGGCCTGCGTGCCGGTATGGGCTATTGCGGAGCAAGCAATATCGAGAAGCTCCACACCGCCAAATTCACCCGTATCACCAATGCCGGCGTGGCCGAAAGCCACCCGCATGATGTGGCCATCACTGCCGAAGCACCCAACTACAGCTCTTCGCACCAGTAACCGACCGGACACCATACTCAGAATCACTGTTGCCATGAGTGAAGCTGAATGACCGATATAATCCTGACGCGGCATGATTCATCGCATTGCCGCCTCAGGATTTTTTCACTTCACGCGATAATAAAATAAAAGCACAATTATTATCGGGCCGGTTATAATAAAAGACAGGAAGTTCCGTTAATATTAAGTAACAATCATACGTAACAAGAAAATAAAAACCGTAATCTAAAGACAATAATGAAAAAAGTACTTTTGTCGCTGACTATCGCTGCATTGGGCGGACTGAGCCTGTCGGCTGCGTCGAAGGACGCCGACCCGGTGCTTATGACTGTCAACAAAAAGCCTGTCAAACTCAGCGAATTCGCGTATCTCTATCAGAAAAACAACGCGCAGCAGCTTGCCACGCAACCTATCGACGAGTATCTCGACCTTTTTGTGGTGTATAAACTCAAGGTTGCCGACGCCGAAGCTGCCGGCATAGCTGAAAACGAGGCGTTCGTCAACGAATACGCAGGCTACAAACGTGACCTTTCCGAGCCCTATCTGGTCGACCAGGCGGCACGCGACAGCCTCGTGCACAGCATATACGACCGGTTGAAGACCGAAGTCGACGTAAGCCATATCATGGTGGAACGACCCTACGGCGCAAAGGCCACCGCTGCCAAGAAAGCGATGCTCGACAGCCTCCGTACCGAAATAATCGCCGGCCGCGCCGATTTCGCCACTGTGGCCGATACCTACTCCATCGATCCGGCCGCAAAGCAGAACCACGGCCACATGGGTTATATCGTGGCAGGAGCTTTCCCCTATACGTTCGAGGATGCTGCCTACTCTACAGCCGTCGGTGAAATTTCGCCTGTCATCGAGACACAGTTCGGCTACCACATCGTGAAAGTCAACGCCACCCGCAAGGCTCAAGGTCAGGTAAAAGTGCAACATATACTGAAACTCACCCGCGGACTCAGCGAGGAGGAGCAGACTCTCAAGAAAGCGCAGATTGACTCACTCTATACAGTGCTCAAGAACGGCGCCGACTTCGACGAAGTAGCCAAAGCCGAGAGCGAGGATCCGGGCTCGGCACGCAACGGCGGCCGCATGGACTGGTTCTCGACCGGACGCATGGTGCCCGAATTCGAGGCAACATCATTCGCGCTGGCCAACGGAGAGATTTCCGAACCGTTTGCCACAGCCTACGGCTACCATATCGTGAAACGCCTCGACTGGAAGCAGATTGACTCATACGATGATATGGCACCGCGCATCAACGCAATGATTGACCGCGACGACCGCCAGTACATCCCCGTACGTGCAAAGACCCGCCAGCTCCGCGCCAAATACAATACAACCATCAATCAGGCCATAGTAGATGACGTGCGCAACACCATCTCGCAATACGGACGCCTCGACTCCACGCTTGTAGCGTCGCTTGTGGCCGACGAACGCACCATCATCACTCTCGACGGTGCCGACGAGGAGATAACCGTAGGCGACATCTTCGCCGCTCTCCCCTCCCACTTCAGCGCGATGCCTGCCGACGATGCCAACGGCTCGTTCCTCCAGCGTCTTGAGGAAGTTGCCGACGAAGCATCTGTCAACGCCGAGCGCGAGAATCTCGCAAAAGAGAACACGGAGTACCGCAACCTGCTCAACGAATACCGCGACGGCATGCTGCTGTTTGAAATCAGCGACCGCAACGTATGGACACGCTCCAAAGAGGATACCGAGGGCATCAAAGCATATTTCAATGCCAACAAAGCGAAGTATGCTACATGGACAGCCCCCAAATTCAAGGGTTATGTAGTGTTCGCCACAAGCGACTCAATCAAGGATGCCGCACAAAGCTACATAGCTGCCAACAACATCGCCAACGAAAATCTTGTTGAGGCACTCCGCGGCGAGTTCGGCAAGGATGTGAAAGTGGAACGCGTGCTCGCTGCCGAAGGTGACAACGCCATAATCGACGGCCTTGCATTCGGCAAACCCGCCCCCTCGCCCACCGGCAAATGGATAGCTTACTTCGCCCACGCAGGCAAAGTTATCGACCAGCCCGAGGAGGTTGCCGACGAACGCGGCGCCATCACCACCGACTATCAGAACGCCCTCGAACAGGAGTGGATCAAATCGCTCAAAAAGAAGTACAAGGTAAAAGTAAACCAAAAAGTACTCAAAGAATACAAAGCCTCAATAGAAGCAACAAAATAATCCCATTCTCCCATTCGTCACAAATCCAATCAACGAGGCCGCGCTCAAAAGCGCGGCCTCGTTGGGTATATTTCTTTAACAATCATATCGTTTGTTTATTCGTTATAATGTTATAACTTTGTATTTTAAAACAGAATATGATATGGCAATGACGATTAATTCCTCACCTGTTCTTACCGGTGAATCTGCAAGAGCTTTTATTGAGGAAGCAGAGCGCAATGGCAAATTGCCTACGCTAAAACTTTCTGAATCTCAACGAAAGATGCTTTCAACGATGTTGGAAAGCGCCAAAAATATCATATTTCCTCCTCGGAAAGACTGAAGATGTCAACATTTAATTTTGTAGGAAACACCATTAGGGTGCCTAAATCGATATATATTTTTTTTGTCATTGTGGCTTGGGTTTCTTGCTCGAAGCCGGAGGCGCGGCATGATAGTGAGGTAGGTCAGGCCGAGCGGCTGATGGAGTGCAATCCGGACAGCGCACTGGCTATCCTGGAGGCGATTGATCCCTCCGACATCAAAGTGGATTCCTTAAAGGCAAAATTCCATTACCTCAAGGCTTACGGGCACATGAGCGCCAACCGATCCATGGTCGGGGACTCGTTGATTTCCTTCGCCCACAACTATTATCGAGGAAAGGATGTGGTGAAGGATATACGGAGCGGCGCCGCACTTGCATTCTACAAGTTCTGGATTGGCGACACTCCCGGTTCCATTTCAATGCTGGACTCTCTTTCGGGACTGACTGACGTGCCCGATTCACTAATGGCAGAGGTATTGAGGATTCGTGTCTTGCTCGGTGCGTCCGAGTATCAGGGCCGTCAGATTATACCGTTGGCGAAAAGACTTTATGAATTGGAAACGGATACGCTGAGAAAAATGGAGGCAAAATATATGCTCCTGGCAGCCTATGAATATGCCGAGGAGACAGATTCCGCTCTATATCTTGTGAAACAGATTATCGACTATGCCCGCGACCACAAATGGGGCGACAAGCAGTTCCTGTTTACGATTGAGCGGGCACAGCTTCTCACCGAAGCCGAGCGCGAAGATGAAAGCGACAGACTTATCGGCAAGATATTCAGCAATGCCGGCCCAGACAACGGCGCGGCCGATCTGCTCCATTTACAGTACGCAATAAATGCTCTTAACAGAGGAGATGTTGACCCGGCGGCACATTATCTGGCAATAGCCGACAGCCTTGCCTTCAAAATGAGAGGCAATGACGACGCTTATTTCCGCAGCTACAGCAACATGCTCCATGCCATAATCGATTTCAAGCAGACCGGGCGCATAAAGCTGATACAGATAACCGGGTTGAACAACCGTATGAACGAGCGCTTCAACCGCCTGAAGGCATCCCAATGGGAGTCGGAACGCGACGCGCTGCATCAGCGAAACCGCGCATTGGCTTTAAAAGCCGAAAGCCGGCAGAAGACCGTGATTATCCTTGTGTTATGCCTCGCAACCTTTCTGATACTCGGCGGCAGCGCATGGATAATCAGAACGCGCCGTCAGCGTGAACGCGACAAGGAGGAACGCATCGAGGCGCTGCAGAAAATGGTGGACGAGTATAAATCGGCTCCTGCGCAGGAAACGGAGAAAGCCGGTTCGTCTGCCTTACGCGGAATAATGCTCAAACAGCTCGGCATCATCAAGATGGTGGCCGAGACACCGACCGAACAGAATCGTGAGATGTTGCGTAAAATTTCGTCAATCGACGGCGAGACCAACGGCGAGCTTGTGGACTGGGGAAAGGTATTCGAGTTAATTGACAATCTCTATCCCGGATTTTACAGCAAACTCCGCCGGCAATATGGCAATCTTCTCAGCCAGAAGGAGGAACAGATAATCGTGCTTATGGTGGCCGGATTTTCCACAAAAGAGATAAGCGTGATAACCGGGCAGACTACGTCGACAATCTATGTACGTAAATCATCGATAAGGAAGAAGCTCGGAGTGCCCGAGAAGGACGACATCGTGGCGTTCCTCCGACACCGAAGCATAGATTAAGAGATTGTTAAGACCCATTGACGCCACGTTAAGACTTTTAATAGATGCAACCACTGATTTTCAGCAGGTTGCATCTCGTGCATTAAGACTTTTATATTTGGAGTTAAAATCTTTTTGGACATAATTTTGCATCAGTCAAACATAAAAACTGATGTGAAATGAAAACAAAGATCCTTACACTCCTAATGGTATTTTTGGCCGTGGCTACGGGCTATGGCCGCGAGATTTCCGGCAAAGTGGTCGGAGAGAACAACGCTCCGCTCGACTATGTCAACGTCGTGTTGTACCGCGACTCGACCTATATCACCGGCACAGTTACCGATGATGCCGGTATGTTCTCCATCTCTACCGATGCAACCGGCAACCTTACCGCGAAGTGTTCCTTTGTCGGTTATGAGCCCCATGAGGTCGCAGTCCCTGTTTCCGGGGAGCTGGGAACAATCAGACTTACGCCGGCCAATGTGGAACTCGGAGAAGTGGTGGTCCGCGCCACACGACCCTCTACGACCATGAAGGGCAATGCACTCGTCACCAACGTGGAGGGCAGCTCCCTCGCCATCGCCGGTACGGCCAACGACGTGCTGACACGTGTGCCGATGGTTGTATACAACGACGGTAAACCGGAGGTATTCGGTAAAGGAGCGCCGGCAATCTACATCAACGGGCGAAAGGTCAATGACCTTCAGGAACTCTCTCAACTCAATTCCAATGACATAAAGAATGTCTCTGTCATTACCAATCCGGGAGCCGCCTATGCTGCCAACGTGAAATCCGTAATCATTATCCGTACGAAACCGCCGAAAGGCGACGGATTCAGCGGTACGTTCCGAACCGACAACGGCTTCAATTACTATTTCCGCACCGGAAATTCAATCGACCTGAAATACCGTACCGGAGGGCTCGAAGTGTTCGCCAACTATGGCTGGTGGTACGGCAATAACCGCGACGACCGTTCTAACGATATGACCACTACCACTGCATCAGGAACATACAACCAATCAATCCGAACAATAGGCAAACAGTCATACAACGACATGACAGGCAAAGCCGGCTTCTCTTTCATGTTCAATGAAAAGCACAGCATCGGGGCTTATTATCAGAACAGCCGGAACCGACACCATGCCACCGGGACAATTCCAAGCGAAATATGGCAAAACGGTGCATTGCTTGACCGCTATAATTCCGATGTAAACAACAGATTCACGGCATTGCCGTGCCATAATGTAAATCTTTATTATAACGGTACAGCCGGTAAATTCAACATTGATTTCAACGCGGACTATCTGTGGAATAAAAACCGTGAACTCTCATTGAGCGACGAACTCAGCGAGAAGGGTGATGACCGCAATGTCAGCACTACCTCGGTCAACCACAACCGAATGTTTGCCGAGAAACTGGTTGTCAGTCATCCTCTTTGGCGGGGAGAGATAAGGTATGGAGAAGAATACACGAATACGCGCACCACCAATCTCTTTACCGCAAACATATCCGAAGTTACGGATGCCGACAACCGTGTGGACGAAAGCAATATCGCAGCTTTTGTGGAGTTCGGGCGGCAATTCGGTCGTTTCAACGTCGGCGTCGGACTTCGCTACGAGCATGTAAAATTCGATTACTACGAGATGGGAGAGCATCGCGACGGACAGAGCAAAACTTACAACAATCTATTTCCTTCGCTCGAAGTCGCCACGCTGATAGGAACGGTCCGCATGGGACTGAGCTACTCAGCCAAAACCGTTCGTCCCGGCTACGAACAGCTCGACGGAGCCGTCAGCTATATCAACCGTCTTACATACGAGACAGGCAATCCGTATCTAAAACCGACAAAAATGCAGACCGTGGAATATATGGCGCAATGGCGTCAGTTCTTCGCCCAGATGTCATATACATACTACAAAGACGGCGTATACTTCATAACCGAGCCTTACGGAGCGGACGGAGAGGCAACCATCATCCGGACGGCCAACCTTGACCGGCGCCATTATTTTCAGGCTTTTGTTGGCGGCCAGTTCAAAGTCGGTGTTTGGTCGCCTCGCGTGAATGTAGGCATGATGAAGCAATGGCTCACTCTCCCGGTCGACGGCAAGCCGATGAAGATGAACAGCCCGGGCTTTATGTTCCAGTGGCAGAACGCTATCCACCTTCCTTTCGACATCTGGGTCAATGTCGACGCACAGCTGATGACACATATACGGGACAACAACCAGAAACTTGCCAACACCCCCTGGTATGTCAACGCCAAGATTTATAAAGGCTTCTTCGACAATGCTTTCAGCGTAACTCTCGAAGCAAAAGACCTGTTCAACACATCTCGGAATGAAGCCGTCCTTTATAACGATGCCGTACAGATTGCTCAGAAGAATTTCACGCCCGGCCGCTCGGTAATGCTCAGCCTTCAGTATCGATTCAACACCACGCGTGACCGCTACCGCGGTACCGGCGCCGGCAACAGCGAGAAATCCCGCTTCTAAATCCCATGATATTAAGATGTTGCAGAACCGCCAACAGTAGGGACGCACGGTCTATGCGTCCGGAAGACGCCGATTTACTTAGTTTCCAGCTTTTTATCATAAACAAAGCATTGTAAATCGGCGTCCGCCGGACGCCACTTCCGATATGATTTCTTCCCCCGCACGCCTTCGCAAGCTTCGGCGTACGGGGTTACGCATAATCGACGTCCTCCGGACGTCACGCTCTTAAGTAAACAGAATTGAATCGCGTCTCTTCAATTTGTTGCGATTTTTGACCGCTAATTATAGTTTTGCAACAGCTTCTATAAGTCCATTAGGATTTCGTAAGTTTTTTTTTACAATAGCCTCATTTATAAGGGAATAAGGCTCAGCAGGCTTTAAAGCTGAGGTCGAGACCCTTGACGGAGTGGGTCAGGGCGCCTACCGAGATGAAGTCGACGCCGCATTCGCCGTATTGGCGGAGGGTGTCGAGGGTGATACCGCCTGAGGATTCGATTTCTACGCGGCCGGCTATATGCGCTACGGCTTCGCGGGTGCGTTCGGGGGTGAAGTTGTCGAGCATGATGCGGTCGATGCCTGCGGCGAGTGCCTGGTCGATTTCTTCGGTGTTGCGCACCTCGACTTCGATTTTGAGGTCACGGCCTGTCTCTTTGCAGTATTTTTTTGCTGCGGCTACGGCCTGCGGGATGCCGCCGGCGAAGTCGACATGATTGTCCTTGATGAGTATCATGTCGAAAAGGCCGATACGGTGGTTCTCGCCTCCGCCGATTTTGACCGCTTCCTTTTCGAGGAGGCGCATGCCGGGTGTGGTCTTGCGCGTGTCGAGGACTTTGGTCTTGAGTCCGGCAAGGCGGTCCTGATATTTGGCGGTCATTGTGGCGATACCGCTCATGCGCTGCATGATGTTGAGCATGGTGCGCTCGGTCTGGAGCAGCGAGCGTACGCGGCCTTCGACCACGAATGCGATGTCTCCTGGCTTTACGCGGGCGCCGTCATTGATGAAGACGGTCATTTTCAACTCGGGGTCGAAGTAATTGAATACGCGGCGTGCCATCTCGACGCCGGCAAGTATGCCTTCTTCCTTTACAATAAGCTGCTGACGCCCCATCTCGTCGGCAGGAATGGTCGAAAGAGTGGTATGGTCGCCGTCGCCCACATCTTCGGCAAATGCCAGGGCGATAAGGTCATCTATAAGTTCATCCTTCGTTTTCATAACTGGTTATATTTGATTAATTTTGTGCAAAATTACGGAATAAAAATGAAAATATCGCTCTATATCATCGGAAAAACGACTGCGGCTTATCTGCGCGAGGGAATTGAAATATACTGCAAACGTCTGGGACATTATGTGCCGTTTGAAATAAAACAGTTTCCCGACGCGAAAGTGACCAAAGGCACGAGCGAGAGCGTGCAGAAGGTAAAAGAGGGGGAAATGTTTCTCGAACAGATACGCACGAGCGACTATGTAGTGCTTCTCGACGAGCGGGGCAAGGAGATGACGTCGCGCGATTTCGCGGCATACGTCGACAAGCGCATGGCATCGGCGGGAGCGGGTAATATCATATTTGTAATCGGAGGACCATACGGATTTTCGGAGGCAATGTATGTACGTGCCGACAGCAAGGTATCGTTCTCGCAGATGACATTCTCACACGAGATGATACGCCTGCTGTTTGTGGAGCAACTGTACCGTGCCATGACGATATTGCGCGGAGAACCGTACCATCATGACTGATGAATTTTGAATTGGCTTGCCGGCACTAAACGGAACCTTTGTCGTCACCGTTGTTGTCGGGATTGAAAAGGCGGTCTTCATCATCGAGTTTGAAGTAATGGGCAAGGAGGGCTATGAAGCGGGATATTTGGGCTATGGCGTTGGCTGTCTCGGGGGTCACTTCCTTTGATTGCAGGCGCATCATCAGCATGCCGTAGAGGGCGTTGAAGCATGTCTCGATTTCGCCGGCGGGATTTTCTCCGGCTTTCGCGCGAAGTTCGACTATGAACGGCAATGTGCGGTAAAACTCGGCGGAGTATTCGGCGAAACGGGGGTCGGCGAGCAGCGCGCGGTGAAGCTGCACGAGCTGCACGATTACGTTTTTGTTGATCTGCAGATGGCCGGATTTGACGACATCCTCGCGGCGCATCATGTCGATAAGCGATTCATACCATTCGGTCATCTCGCGGCGTTGGGCGTCGTCGAGGCTGAAACGGTCGATGACGTTTTCCTTTATTTTCTCTATGTCGAGGTTGTTGGCGCGGATTATATCCTCAATCTGCCACATATAGATGAGATACTCGGCAATATTTTCCTTTCGTTTCTGAGATGCTATGAACATAATCTTCGTTTTTTATCAATGCACGGATACTTGTATTATAACAAATTTGGAAGAAATTTTCCTGCACAGGAATCCAAGAGAGGAGATCTGCATCACGGACGCACAGACCGTACAATGCAGTTCAAATAAGACGTAATTCGTCAACGTAGAGCCGAAGGCTCGGGGGTGTTACTATCCCCGTCCGACGCGTAGCGGAGGGCGGGGTAAAAGGGAATACGCTGTGCGAGCCCACGGAGAGGGCGAGTGTGATGTTCTCTGATTCATTATTCTACACAGTCGCCCGTTCCACGGGCTCACTTTATGAATGATCGCGGTTGCCCCGCCCTCCGCTACGCGTCGGACGGGGATAGTAACACCCCCGAGCCTTCGGCTCTCAGCTATTTGAACCGCATTGCACAGAGTGTGCGTCCCTACATTTTGGGATTCTGCACCCTGCCTAAATCTGAATGCGCAGGCACTCCGTGGTATACGCGATACAAAAATATGCATTTTAAACAGAAGTTCCAAAAGATTGAACGGGGTAACGAGTCGTGTTTCACGACATGTTACCCCGTTCGGGATTGAAATGGTTAAAATAACTCTTTTAAGAGGTTGTCTAAGAAGTATTTATTTACCAGGCGAAGTCAAAAGTTTCCTCTTCGCTGCCCCATTCGTCAGTTGAAATGGTTGTCAACTTTATCGGCATATTCCCGGCATTTAATGTCCATGAGAATGTTTTGTTCCAACTATAGGTATCTTCTTCCGGATCAAATCTCACGTAATTATTTGACACCGGAAGCTGTCTTGTTGCCTTACCGAGCAGACCGGCAAAATATGCATATTCCATTTCATCCATATCAATACCGAAAGTCTCATCAAAAAGCATTATACAACCCTTGTTTTCAATCACTGAAGAACCATAACCGATTTTATAGTCACCGCCGCAATTATCTTCTTCAGAGCGAACTTTTACTGTTGTGACATTGCCATCAGTATAGGTTATGTCGGTCACTTCATTACCGCCTTCGGTACGTTTCATTTTTGTAAGCCGACCGTCTGAATTGTATTCAAACCACCATTCTTCAATATCACCATCACTTTCAATCTGCCTGCAATATTTCGTAAAACCTGCATCGTTGAGCGACATATTAAACACATACTTATCCTCGTCATCTTCCACCTGCATAACGACATCATAAGAATCAGCACGTCCGATGCCTGGATAAGCAAATGCGATTCTTATCCCGTCTTCCGAATCATTCATCGAGACAACACGTCCGTCGGCACCCTTTATTATATTCAATGCGCCTACCTTTGAAGGTAATCCGGAAGTGAAAACGTTTGATGGATTTACGACAACCCCGGGATTGTTTCCTCCACCCGGGACATTATCGTCATCGTCATCATCACTGCATGATACGAACCCTGCGCCGCACGCAACTGCAGCCAAGGCAATTCCTGTAAATTTCAAAAAATTCATTTCTGTAAATGTTTTTATGTCCTCCCGTCTCAAAAGGACGTATTATAAATTTTAATTGTGAGGGCGAGACGTGTCATATCTGATGATATGACACCCCAATCAGATCATACACGGTTTATTCAGATATCGGGATTGTTTTTGGCTATGCCGGTCAGATTGGTCAGTAGGAGCAGGTATACCATCAGGATAAGGGCTGCGACGATGATGTAGGTTATGACCGAGAAATCGAAAAGCGCAAAAATGACATTGAATGAAATCCCGATAAAGAGAGTTGCCAAAGAGAGTAGCCTTATATTGACTCCGACATTGGACGAGCTATATTTTATGCCGATGCCGAACAGAAGTGTCACTAACGTAAGCACCCCCCCGCCTGTTGCAACGCACCATTTACAGGAGTCTGCTTCGGGAATCTGCCACAGAGCAAGAGCAGCGAGCAGGGCAATAACTGTACAGATAATCGCTTTTGGAATGTTGAGCTTCATTGGCCGAGAATTATTATTTTGTTTATTTCGGGAATATTTTTCGCGAATTGCCATGATGACATTCCGGCTCGCCAAAGGAGAGTCTCGCCGGCAATTTTTCCGCGCTTTATAAGTTCGCCTACCTGCTGCGGGGTGAGGGCGCCTACCTGCAATCCGTCGATTACCGCATACCATTCAAAGCGGGCAACGGGCTGAGTGACGGCGCTTTGGCCGACAGCATTCTGTCCGGTAGTCCCGGCATTGACACCGGCGACGGCCGAGTTGTTCATGACATGGTTCATGGTGCTGACCATCTGCTGCGCCAGACTGAGTCCGAGGCCAAACTCCACAAGCCGGTCTATACTGCTGAAATCTGTTGACATATATAACTGATTAGAAAGGTTTTTGATAGATTAATGAAGTTTATACAGCCGTTGCTACGGCAATGGAGGCGGCATCGCACCGGAAGTCACGCCCGGCACGGGTGGAGGAACAGTCGGGAAAAGCGGCTGCAGTTCGGCCACCTGCCCTGCGGGAGTCCACGCGGGCATGCCCTGCGCCCATACCATCGTTGCGGGGTCGATGCGCCCCTGCTGCACGAGCGTCTGGAGCTGAGACATTTTGTACGGACCGCTTTGCTGTCCGCCAAGCACAACGTAGTACGATGTCTCCGATGCGCCGGGCACGGGCGGAGGCGTCGCCGACTGCTGCGCGGGTGGCTGCTGCCAGTATTGGTTCATGGTTGCGCCCATATTGTTGACCATACCGGCCATCTGATTGCCGAGTGCGCCGCCTACGGCCATACCGGTCATAAACTGAGCGGGGTCGATACCGCTTGAACCGGAACCGCCACCCCAGCCTCTTCCAGAGCCAAGATTCTGAGCCGCAGTCTGCATCACGTCGGCCTGCCGGTCAAGAGCATGGGCACCGATAAACTGCGTTTCGGTCTGCAATCGCTGCGCACGCTGAGCCTCCTCGCGCTGAATACGGGCTGTTTCGGCTACGTTTTCGGCATTAATACGCTGCATGTCGTTCATATTCCTGATATTGGCGGCCGTCTGCGCATGGATAGTCGAAGTCTGCTGCACAGCGGTGACGTCGCGCAATTCGAGGTAGCCGGCCGACTCCTTGTCGACTTCAATGCTCGAGATGTCGAGACGCGAGAGTGTGACGGCAAAATCCTCGAAATCCTCTTTCAGGCGCGGGAGCACAATGTCGTTGATAGCCTCAATCTTACGCTCTATCTGAAGGACAGGAATACCGTGGTCGGCAGGAGCGTTTACGACGGCTGATTTCACGCGCCGTATCACTGCGTCGCGGACCTGTTCCTTAAAACGCTGGAGCGAAAAGTCAATCAGCCGATGGGCATAAACGAACTTCTTAGCGTCGGCGACACGGAAATTGATACTGCCCCTGACAGCCATAGGCACGGCGTAATCAAGAAACCGCGGGTCAAACACATCGAAAAACGGGATGGCGAACTTGATGTTGATTATGCCGGACGTATTGATAAAATACACCTCGGCCTGAAACGGCGACTCGCCACCGAATGCCATGCCTACAAGCGACGAGAGCACCGGGAAATTGGCGGTCCGGATAGTGTCGTCATACGGCCCCTCAATAATGTCGAGACCCTGCCCGTGCTGCTTGTAGACAAACACAGCCGACTCGCCGGCCTTAACGCGCAGCGAGGAGCCGTAGCGTATGGCATTCTCGCGGGTAGTGGAATTGACATCCTGTCCCGCAGGACGCCATTTCCATACAAGATAGTCATCTTCATCGCAGCGGATCACATTAATCATTCCGCCGCTTTTACCTCTTCCGAACAGTCCCATACGCGTTATGCCTTGATTTTAAATTTACTTGCTGTTTCTTCGATTTCGCGGAGCAACCCCGGGTCGTCCTTGAGCACGATTCTCGCTTTTATAAGGATTTCTACGGCCTTATTCTTATATGCCTTGGCAATTGTCTTTTCCATTTTATCAGAATTCATCATCCACGAGTATTGGGAATTTGTAGCGCAAGTCGTGAATAAATCCAGAATATCGGTTTTATTTGTCGGCACGGGGAAATTCTTTATGGCCATAGCCTGCGCGTCAGTCACCTTATCATGATAAATAGAGCCATTAAGCGATGATACATACATACTTAAAAGTCCATTGCCTTTTTTCGGAGCGTTCTCCGCTTTTTCACGGGCTTCCTCAATTTTTCGTGCAAGCCGTTCCGACGCTGTTCCCTGATTGCCGGCCATGCCGACAGGATATTCATATCCGCATTCGGGGCACGATGTGGCGAGTTGCTTTACCGGAGCGTTGCAATGGGGACAACGGTCAAGTGTGTTGCGTTTCTGTGGTGTGGGTGCCGGAGCTGCTGCGCGCATTGCGGCCAATTTTGCAGCCTCCGCTGCGCTCTGCTCTTGTTTTTGCATGCGTGAAAGTTCCTGGCGCCGCTCGTAGAGACGGGCCTCGAGCACCATGACAAATTCATCCATAGCCACACCTTCTGCCTGGGCGTTGCGTATGAGCACCTGACGCTCGAGGTCGCTGATTTCGCCGTCGGCCACCGCCGATGCGATAAGGGCATTGAGTTTTTCGGAGAATCCGTTGGAATTGCCGGCAGCAGGCGTTGCCGCAGGAGCGGCCGGAGCCGGATTAGCCCACGGTACAGGGGGAGCGGCCGGACGAGGTATCTCAGGGGCGAACAGGGCCGCGACTTTGGCGACTTGCCCTGCCGGGCGCCATTCGCTCATACCCTCGATATATACGTAAGTATCACGCGTGAGAGAGCCTTGCTGTATCATTTCAATAAGAGTGGCTTTTTCGTAAGGGCCGTAGGTCGTGCCGTTGACAGCCACAAGGACACTGAGGCTTTCAGCCGGTACAGGGACCGCGGGGGGTGGCGGAGTGCGGAGCGGATTACGGCGCAAAGAGTCGGCTGCTTTGTCGACGCTCTTGTCAACCGCTTTGTCGACAACGTCGCCAGCGGCTTCATTGATGAATTCGTCAGCCACAGTTCCGGTAATGCTGTCGGGGAGATAGTCGCCTATTACATTTCCGGCAACATTTTTAATCATTTTCTTCAAGAAACCCATAGATATTGTATTTTAAGGTGATAATGACATTTTAGAAAATCGGGAGAGATGTTATGCGAAGTTATATCAAATGTACCGCAATTCATAAGTCCATTTTGTTCCAGTTTAATCCAATTATATCCACTGCGTCATGAAGATTTACATTGCACGGGATTACAGGGGAAGTCAACATAAAAATGCATTCAAAAAAGTTTTGGAAAATTCAGTTTAAGGTATTGACACGTAAGGAAAAATATTGTATCTTTGTGACGATTTTTGCACAGTTGTCACGTTGTAGGTGACAATCAATTGATAAACAAAAACATAGAGATGATAAACATTACTTTTCCCGATGGTTCGGTAAAGCAGTTTGAAGCAGGCGTAACGCCGCTTCAGATAGCAGAAAGCATAAGCCCGCGTCTGGCTCAGGATGTACTTGCAGCCTCAATCAACGAAGAAGAATGGGACCTGACACGCCCCGTCACTTCCGACGCGTCAATCAAACTTTTCAAATGGGATGACCCGGAAGGCAAGCACGCATTCTGGCACAGTTCGGCCCACCTTCTTGCAGAAGCACTCCAGGAGCTTTTCCCCGGCGTGAAGTTCGGTATCGGTCCGGCAATCGAAAACGGATTCTATTACGACATCGACCCCAACGGCCACAATATAACAGCCGCCGATTTCGGCAAAATCGAGGCCAAGATGATTGAACTCGCCCAGCGCAAGGAAGAAATCAAACGCGCCGACATATCGAAAGCCGATGCGCTCAAACTTTTCGGCGACCGCGGCGAAGAATACAAATGCGAGCTCATCTCGGAACTCGAGGACGGCCACATCACCACCTATACCCAGGGCAACTTCACCGACCTGTGCCGCGGCCCGCACATCCCCACCACAGCTCCCATCAAGGCAGCAAAGGTGATGTCGCTTGCCGGCGCATACTGGCGCGGCGACGAGAAGCGCAACCAGCTTGTGCGCGTCTACGGTATCACTTTCCCCAAGAAAAAGATGCTCGACGAATATCTCGCCCTGCTTGAAGAAGCAAAAAAACGCGACCACCGCAAGCTCGGCAAGGAGATGGAACTTTTCGCATTCTCGCAGAACGTGGGCGCCGGTCTGCCCCTGTGGCTCCCGAAGGGCGCCGCACTGCGCGACCGCCTCGAGCAGTTCCTCCGCAAGATACAGAAACAGTACGGCTACCTGCAGGTAATCACCCCGCATATCGGCAACAAGATGCTGTATGTGACCTCAGGCCACTATGCAAAATACGGCAAGGACTCATTCCAGCCCATCCACACTCCGGAAGAGGGCGAGGAATATCTGCTCAAGCCTATGAACTGCCCCCACCACTGCGAGATATTCAAGGCATTCCCCCGTTCGTACCGCGAATTGCCCCTGCGTCTGGCAGAATTCGGAACAGTATACCGCTACGAACAGAGCGGTGAGCTCCACGGACTGACACGCGTGCGCGGATTCACTCAGGACGATGCCCACATATTCTGCGCTCCCGAGCAGATAAAGGAGGAGTTCCTCAAGGTGATGGACATCATATTCTACATCTTCAAGGCGTTGAAATTCGACAACTTCGAGGCACAGATTTCACTCCGTGACCCGAAGAACAAAGAGAAATATATCGGTTCGGACGAGAACTGGCACCTTGCAGAGACAGCCATCATCGAGGCTTGCGAGGAAAAGGGACTCAAAGCCCGCAAAGAACTCGGCGAAGCCGCATTCTACGGTCCAAAACTCGACTTCATGGTCAAGGACGCCATCGGTCGCCGCTGGCAGCTCGGTACAATCCAGGTGGACTACAACCTGCCCGAGCGCTTCCAGCTCGAATATACCGGCGCAGACAACCAGAAACACCGTCCGGTGATGATACACCGCGCGCCTTTCGGCTCGATGGAACGCTTCGTGGCCGTACTCTTAGAGCATACCGCAGGCAAATTCCCCCTGTGGCTCGCACCCGAGCAGGCAGTCGTGCTCCCCATCAGCGAGAAATTCAACGATTACGCATTCGAAGTGGCGAAAGAACTTTCGGCACGCGACATTCGCGCCGAGGTCGACGACCGCAACGAGAAAATCGGTAAGAAAATCCGCGACAACGAGCTCAAAAGAATACCCTATATGCTCATTGTAGGCGAAAAAGAAGCAGAAAACGGTGAAATTTCTGTAAGAAAACAGGGTGAAGGTGATAAAGGTATGATGAAAATTGCTACCTTTGCAGACGAAATCACTCGAGAAATCGAAAATATGATCAACCAATAAATCATTAATGGATAAAAAGCCCAATCAAGCCGGCGCTCCGCGTCCGCAACACAACAACGGGACAGCACGTCCCCCCTATCAATCGCAACAGCCCCGGCCGGGAGGTCGTGACGCATCGCCCCGCCGCGGAGACGCCCGCGGCAAGGACAACAAAGACCAACACGCCATCAACGAGCGCATACGTGCCCGCGAGGTGCGACTGGTAGGCGACAACGTGGAGAACGGCGTGGTTTCCATACAGGAAGCCCTGCGCATAGCCGACGATTTAGGTCTCGACCTGATTGAGATTTCTCCCAACGCCGAGCCGCCGGTATGCCGTGTGCTCGACTATCAGAAGTTCCTGTACCAGCAGAAAAAGCGCGCCAAGGAGCAGAAAGCCAAGCAGACCAAGGTCGTAGTGAAAGAGATACGATTCGGTCCGCAGACCGACGATCATGACTACAACTTCAAGTTGAAGCATGCCATAAGTTTCCTTCAGGAAGGGTCGAAAGTAAAGGCTTACGTGTTTTTCAAAGGCCGCTCAATCCTGTTCAAGGAACAGGGCGAGGTGCTTCTGCTCAGATTTGCCAACGACCTTGAGGAATACGGCAAAGTGGAACAGATGCCTTTGCTCGAGGGAAAACGCATGATAATCATGCTGACACCAAAGAAAAAATAAGCCACGAGATGGCTAATCAATAATCAACCGAATTAATAATTCATTTAAACTCAAAAAAATGCCTAAGGTTAAAACTAACTCCGGTGCCAAAAAGAGGTTCGCCCTTACCGGATCAGGAAAAATCAAGAGAAAACATGCTTTCAAGAGTCACATCTTGACCAAGAAGACCAAGAAGCAAAAACGTAACCTCACACATTTCAGCACGGTTGCCAAAGCCGACGAAGCAAGCGTAAAAGCTCTGCTCGGTCTCAAGTAACAGATGCCGTAAAAGAAGGGTACAAAATTTAATTCGTGATATTACATTATTATTAACCGAGTGATTAGCCCAAAAGAGCAGAGTAAGAAGGCTCAGCCGCTAACATTCAAAAAGCACAACAACAATGCCAAGATCAGTAAATCATGTAGCTTCAAGAGCTCGTCGTAAAAAAATCCTGAAACTTACCCGTGGTTACTACGGATGCCGCCGCAACGTATGGACCGTAGCCAAAAACACATGGGAAAAAGGTTTGACATACGCATACCGCGACCGCAAAGACAAAAAGCGCAACTTCCGTGCACTGTGGATACAGCGTATCAATGCAGCTGCCCGCATGGAGGATCTCTCATACTCAAAACTTATGGGTCTTATCCACAAGGCAGGTATCGAGATCAACCGCAAAGTCCTCGCCGACCTCGCCCTCAACAACCCCGCAGCATTCAAGGCTGTAGTTGAAAAGGTAAAGAACGCATAACGACAGTAAAAAGCGCTCAAATAAATCAAAGAGCGCGTAAAGATACATCCCAACCCAACCCCCGAAGCGCTGACCGACTCCCCATTTCCCCAGGTCAGCGCTTCATTTTTTTATGCAGATATGGGGGCAAAACTGGGGTCAGCAGCAAAACCCGATTGAAATGTTAAAAAGCAATACGAATAAAAATCATCACCCGAAATGCCCAACCTCCCAAATCATTTTCAGGAGCATAATCGGAGGGCCGGAGGCTCGCGGATTGTTATTAACCCCGGCTCGGAGAACGCGGAGCGGGCGCAGACCGGGGCACAATGCAGTACAAACAGAGTATAAGCCCGGGACGGGCGGTTTGTGGTTCAATCGGTGCTTATACCACAGTTCGCCCGTCCCGGGCTTGTCTATATGATACAGTTGCGGCCGGGGTCTGCGTACCGTCCCGG
>CEAC01031401.1_pt1 | contig 77656 bp, 54 predicted proteins | sample 557411 | NCBI WGS metagenome assembly CEAC01 (sample SAMEA3182094, study PRJEB8094) | gut metagenome | biome: human; feature: gut; material: Stool; isolation source: human stools | place: Canada | collected 2012-02-21
ATGCGGTTCATCAGGTCCAGCGATGTTGTGTTCTGGTCCGGCTGCTGGGTGGCCGGTGCGGTTTTATCGATTGTTTCCATTGTTGTGTGTATTGTTGGTTTCATTATTGCGGCTGTAGTATTCTCGGCCGCGGATGTTCTTGTGCACAGGAGCGGTGATCGCAGCCGTTGGGCCACAGACAGTACCGTCCTCATCGGGCAGGAAGTCGGCATCATCTCCCTGTTCAAGAATCTCTCTGACCGCCTGATAGCCGTATGCCGCCTTCATCGACGCGCAGGCGCACGCCGCCACGAGTCGGTCTGCTCCATACTTCTTCTCCAGCGACAGTATGCCGCGGCAGCTGCTGAAGGATTTCGGCGGATACTGCATCATGGCATCCACTTCGCGGAGATAATCAAGAACGATGTTGTCCATCTCGGCGGCTCGCTTGAAGAGTTCCTCCAGATCCTTGTCATACGGGCCGTAATGGCCGGGCAGGTTGTGTTCCTTCTTCCATGAGTATGTGTAGGGTATGTCGCAGCGGTCGTGTGTCGCCACGAGATTGAGGCCGCAGTAGATCTCAACCGTGTCCGCGTCATAAAGGATGACCACACGTTTGCCGACATGCTCGCGCGGCACGCTGTAATGGTGCTTGAACAGGGAGACATAACAGTTCTTGCCCACTGTCATCAGCTTTCGCTCCTTGATGACAAACGGTTTTTCGGGAAGGGGACGCAGGAAGTCCCTCTCGCCCTGCAGGAACATGTCTTTACGCGACATCTTCCTTCCTGCCATCAGTCTTTCGTTGAAGTCGTGCAGCGATATGTGGATCGCCGTGTTCAGTTCGTCCAGCGACGGGAACACGATGCCCTCTATGTCAAGATACACTGACTGGTACAGCAGCTTGACGGCGTTCTCGACCAGAGCCTTGTCTTTGGGATGGCGGACCCGTGCGGGATATACGGCGCATCCGTAATGTTCGGCGAAGGCCGCGAACTCCTCGTTGATCACAGGCTCGTTCCGGTCGCTGGTCTTTACAGCCGCCTTCAGGTTGTCGGGCACGATGGCGGCCGTCACGCCTCCGAAGTACTCAAATGCATTCTGACAGGCCTTGATCAGGTCTTCCTTTCGTTGCGACCACACCGCCTCGCAGTACGTGTAGTGGCTGAACGGAAGGATGGCGACGAACACTTCCGCTTTCTTGACCTCTCCCGTCATTTCGTCCACCACTTCCAGCTTGTCTCCGGCGAAGTCGACATACATCTGGTCGGCGGCGTAGTGCTCGACGTGGCCCACGACCGTGGAGTGGAAACGATACTGCCGGATGGCGCGTTTGAACACGGACTCCTGAAAGCCGTCGGGATGCTCGCTTCTGTACTCGTTGAAAAGCTTGCGGACTGTCATTCCCTTGCGTGACAGCCTGGCGACATAGCCCGGAATCAATGCGTCCAACTCCAACTGACGTTGCGACGGCTCGCGGTGACGGAACTCCGTGCATCCGAACATATCACGGAGATGTTCTTCCGAGAGCTCAAGCAGCTGTTCCGTTGTCCTGCCGCTTGAAATGAACAGCCGGACGTACTTGCGTACTGTGTTGCGGGAAAGATGAAACGTATTGGCCGTCTCTTTTATTCCCATTCCGACTGCGTAACATCGAAGGATGTTTTTTAATTTTGCAATCATATTCTGCAGTTTTTGAGATTGATCCCCGCCGTGCCAGGACAAGGAGTCTCAAAGCTACAAAAAATTCCCCTGCCGATGCTTCGACAGGGGTCATTTTTATTTCGCCCGCAAGGGTCATTCTTATTTCGCCCAAAGGGGTCAGCCCCGCGTGCTCGAAGGGGTCAATCACACGCGCCTTTTCCACCTGTAGACGATTTGTAAATTTGAATCTGTAGAAGATTTGGCGTGAAAGATTTTGCAGCAGGCTGCTGCAAAATCTCAATAACACTATCTGTATGACCAGTGTCACATATGTTCCTGCGATTTCTCTCAAAGGAGCATCAATCGAGCAGGTCTACAAGTTCCTTCTTCATATCCTCGTCGATGTCACGGTAGCGGGCGAAGGCTTTGCTGCCTTCCTTATGACCGCTGAGGGAGCCTACGAGATTCGGGTCTTTGACTTTCTTGTAGAGATTACCAATGAAGGTACGTCGAGCGAGGTGGCTGCTTGCGATTTCGTTGAGGGGACGTTTTTCTTCCGCCCTAGTCGTCGGATTGAGAACCGTCACCATTCGGTCCACTCCACATACGGTGAAAAACTTCTTGATAGCCACGTTGTATTTCTGCGAACTGATAAACGGGAAAAGTTTCCCTTTCAAATCATCGCGCCCGGCGTATTTCTCTACCAGAGCCTTCGCACGTGCATTGAGCGGTACACGGACGACCTGAGGACGCTCTCCTTTGGTCTTCTGCGGCATATACTCTATGGCTCCGTTAATGATGCTTGCAGGAGTCATAGCCATAAGGTCGGACACACGGCATCCGATAAGACACTGAAAGATGAAGATGTCGCGCTGTGCCTCCAGAGATGGATTTGCCGAAAGGTCATAATCGGCAATCTTGTCGCGCTCTTCAAGTGAAAAATAGCAGGGAGTGCCATACTCTTCCGGGATCACACCGTTGTTTTTGACAGACGGATCGTCGGTCGCCCCCCCCGGGCACTATCAACAGACAATATGTTGGTGGCCGGTTTGGTGTTTTTCCATGGAATTTTCGTAACTTTGCAGTCTCAAACTTGTATTATCAACCACCACAATAACAACAGCTTTGGAACTTTCGACTCTCACAGCTATTTCTCCCGTCGACGGCCGCTACCGGTCGAAAACTTCGGGTCTCGACAATTATTTTTCGGAATTCGCCCTTATACGCTACCGCGTGAAGGTGGAAGTGGAATATTTCATGGCGCTGTGCCGTCTGCCTCTGCCTCAGCTGGCCGATGTGCCCGCCGACACGCTCAAGGTGCTGCCCAAGATATACACCGAATTCTCTGTGGCCGATGCCATGCGCATCAAGGAGCATGAGTCGGTGACCAACCACGATGTGAAAGCTGTGGAATATTTCCTCAAGGAGCGCTTCGACACTTTGGGGCTGGCTCCATGGAAGGAGTTTATCCACTTCGGTCTGACTTCGCAGGATATCAACAACACCTCCGTACCCATGTCGGTGAAGGATGCCATTCACGAGGTGTTTCTGCCCCTGCTCGATTCGCTGACCGATGCTCTCGAAGCCCGCGCAGAGGAGTGGAAGGATGTGGCCATGCTCGCCAAGACCCACGGACAGCCCGCTTCCCCCACCCGTCTGGGCAAGGAGCTGGAGGTGTATGTCTACCGTCTGCGTCAGCAGCGCCAGCTGCTGTGCGACACCCCCGTGACAGGCAAATTCGGAGGCGCCACCGGCAATTTCAACGCCCATCATGCCGCCTACCCCGAATTTGACTGGCGCGCGTTCGGCAACGCTTTCCTGAGCGAAAACCTCGGCATCGGCCGCGAACAGTGGACCACCCAGATCTCCAACTACGACAATCTGGCCGCCCTCTTCGATGCCCTGCGCCGCATCAACACCATCATCCTCGACCTCGACCGCGACATCTGGATGTATGTCTCAGCCGAATATTTCAAACAGAAAATCAAAGCCGGCGAGGTCGGTTCATCGGCCATGCCGCACAAGGTGAACCCCATCGATTTCGAGAATTCCGAAGGAAACATCGGCATCGCCAACGCCATCTACGCCCATCTGTCGCAGAAGCTCCCCGTGTCGCGTCTGCAGCGCGACCTCACCGACTCCACCGTGCTCCGCAACATCGGCGTGCCCATGGCCCACAGCGTCATCGCCATCCACTCCACACTCAAGGGGTTGGGCAAACTGCTGCTCAATGCCGACGCCATCGCCCGCGACCTCGACAAAGCATGGGCCGTGGTGGCCGAAGGCATCCAGACCATTCTGCGCCGCGAAGGTTATCCCCACCCCTACGAGACCCTCAAGCAGCTCACCCGCACAAATGCCCAGGTGACCGAGGAATCCATCGAGACCTTCATCGACACGCTCGACGTCACCGACGAGGTGCGTGCCCAGCTCAAAGCGCTCTCCCCCTCCACCTACACCGGCATCTGATCTTCAATGACGGACCGCACCCTATATGTCACGGATCTCGACGGCACTCTGCTCGACCCATCGAGCAGGGTGCCCGATGAGTCGCGCAAAATCCTCAACAGCCTCTTTGACCGCGGAGCCATGATCACAGTGGCCACCGCCCGCACACCCGCCACTGTGGAGTTGCTGCTCGACGGGCTGCATGCGGCAACCACGCCCGAGGGGCGCGACATTCCCGCCATCGTGATGACAGGCGCCGCCTACTGGAACCGTCGGCTCAGGCGCTACGACTATATCACGCTTATGTCGGATCACGACAGCCGGATCATCCGCGATGCATTCCGCGCTGCCGGCATAAACCCGTTCAACTACACCCTCGGCGCCAACGAGGTATTGGAGGTGTTTCATGCAGCCCCGCTCAGCGACCGCGAGGATGCATTTTACCGCGAGCGGTGCAATCTCCCCCTGAAACGATTCCATATCGGGCAGGAAGCGGGTGAGGATGCCGCCACCGTGCTCTATTTCGCAATCGGCACACCCGAAAAAGCCGACATACTTTGCCGCATGGTCAACGACCGCACACTATGCTCCGCGGCATGGTACCGCGACATCTTCAACCCCGAAGTAGCGTTTATGGACATCTATGCCGGCAGCTGCTCCAAAGCAAACGCGGTGAAAGATGTGGCCCGCGAACTGGGATGCGGCCGCATTGTGGTTTTCGGCGACAACCTCAACGACCTGCCTATGATGCGCGTGGCCGATGTGGCGGTCGCCGTGGAGAACGCACTCCCCGAAGTCCGCGACATGGCCTCCACGGTCATCGGCAGCAACGCGAGCGACTCCGTGGCCCGCTTCATCCTCGACGACTTCAACGCCCGCAACCGCTGACAGCCCTCGCCCGCACAAACGATCCCCGCACTTGAAATCACTAACAGTCAGAATATTACTTTTTGCAGCCGCCGCGCTGTCGCTGCTCCTTTCAGGGTGCAGTTCCACGCGCCATGTGCCCGACGGGGAGTATCTGCTCGACAAAGTGAACATCGACGTGGTGAACTCACCCGAGGTATCAACCTCGGGGTTGGCCAACTACCTCAGGCAGTCGCCCAACCACAAAGTGCTCGGATTCTGGAAACTGCAGTTGGGCGTCTATAACCTTTCGGGCAAAAACCCCGACGGACGCTTCAACAAATGGGTGCGCAAAATGGGGCAGGAGCCGGTGATCTACGATCCGCAGCTCACCGACCAGAGCGCCCGCCAGCTGCGTCTGGCACTGCTCAACCAGGGTTACGACGATGCAGTGGTGGAGGTCGACACCATTGTGACCGGCAAGAAAAAGATGACGGTTAACTACCTGCTCTATCCCGGCACTCCGCGCACGGTGTCATCCTTTTCAGCTGAATTCGAGCACCCCGTGGCGCGGGAGATTTACTACAACGACTCCACCCGCTTTCCCATACGGTCGGGCGACAACCTCAACCGCAACAGCCTCGACGCTGTCCGCGCCATATTCGCCGAGGGGATGCATGAGCGCGGCTACCTGGGTTTCACCAAGGAGCAGGTCACATTCGTGGCCGACACCGCGGCCGGCTCGAAGGAAGTGGACCTGCACATGACCGTGCGCGATCCCGGCCGTCTGTGCCGGTTCCGCCATGTGTTCATCGTCACCAACTTCTCGCAGAACGAAGATGCCACCCTCATGCGGTTCGAGGGCACCGACACCGTCACATGCGAGGGTCTGAAAATTCTTTACGGCCCCGACCGCTATCTGCGCCCCACCGTGCTCTCGGAGCAATGCTTCATCCGTCCCGGCGAAATCTACTCCACATCGGCGGTCGACCGCACCTACGAGGCTTTCAACCGGCTGCAGATTCTGAAATATGTCAACATAGTCACTCGCCCGGCCGGCGAGGCAGCCGACCCTGAGACGCCGGGCGGCGAGGAGAATCTCGACGTCTACATCCTGCTGTCGCGCACCAAAAAGCAGGCAATCCAGTTTGAACTGGAGGGCACTAACTCCGAGGGCGACCTCGGTGTCGGCGGCGGCATCACATGGAACAACCGCAACATCTTCCATGGAGGCGAAGTGCTCACCGCCAAGCTCCGCGGCGCCTACGAAAGCCTGTCGGGAAATCTCGAGGGGCTGATCAACGACCGCTACACCGAGCTGGCGGCTGAGGTGGGCATCACATTCCCCAAACTCAAGGCGCCATTCCTGCGCAGCGGCTTCAAGCGGCGCAGCCCGGCCACCACCGAGTTCGCGCTGACGTTCATGTGGCAGGAGCGGCCCGAATACACCCGCGTGATCGCAGGCGCCGCATGGCGCTTCAAGTGGGCCACGCTCAGCAACCGCACCCGCCGCACATTCGACCTGATCGACCTCAACATTGTGTCGCTGCCGCGCTCCACGGTGAATTTCATCGACAACATCGCCCCCGATAACCCGTTGCTGCGCTACAGCTATGAGGATCACTTCATCCTCCGCACAGGCTTCACATGGTACAAGACCAACCGCCGCACACCCACCACCTCCTCCACCCTCTACCGCCTGCCGCGCCAGGTCAACACCTACACCCTCCGCTTCGCCATCGAGACAGCCGGCAACCTGCTCTTCGCTGTCTCAAAAATGGTGGGGCAGCACAAAAAGGATGGCGCCTACAAAATCTTCGGCATCCCTTACGCCCAGTATGTCAAAGGGGAGGCCGACTACACCATCAACCACGCCTTTTCGTCGCGCAGCTCCATCACATTCCACTCCGGCCTGGGCATCGGCTACCCTTATGGCAACGCGTCGATGATTCCGTTCGAGAAACGCTTCTATGCCGGAGGCGCCAACTCGGTGCGCGGATGGAGCGTGCGCTCGCTCGGCCCCGGCTCGTTCGACGGCCACAACAATGTCACCGACTTCATCAACCAGTGTGGCGACATTTCCATGCTGCTGTCGCTCGAACTGCGCGGCAAGCTTTTCTGGGTGTTCGAGGGCGCTCTTTTTGTCGATGCCGGCAATGTGTGGACCATCAAGAGCTACCCCAATCAGGCTGGCGGCCTCTTCCGCTTCAAGGATTTCTACAAAGAGATAGCGCTGGCCTACGGCGTCGGCCTGCGCCTCGACTTCACCTATTTTCTGCTCCGTTTCGACCTTGGATTCAAGGCCCACAACCCCGCCCGCGGACAGGAACGCTGGCCCATAGCGCACCCCGACTGGGGACGCGACGCCACCTTCCACTTCTCGGTGGGATACCCCTTCTGATTCTTACAGCATTTGAAACAATTTGTTATGAAACAACTTGTGATTTTCGATCTCGACGGCACTCTGCTCAACACCATTGCCGACCTCGGCAATGCCGCCAATCATGCGCTTGAGCGTGCCGGGCTGCCCCTCCACCCCATCACGGCCTACCCCCGCTTCGTGGGCAACGGCGTGCGCCGACTCATCGAGCGCGTGCTACCCGAGGGACTCCGCACTCCCGAAAAAGTAGACGAACTTCTCGCCTATTTCAAGGAATATTACGACTCGCATCTCCATGTCGACACCGTGCCCTATCCCGGCATCCCCGAGCTTCTTACCGAACTTACCCGCCGCGACATCAAGGTGGCCGTGGCCTCCAACAAATATCAGAGCGCCGTGGACCGTCTGATCGGCCATTTCTTCCCCGACATACCCTGGGCGGCCGTCGAAGGGCAGAAAGAGGGGTTTCCCACCAAACCCGACCCGTCGATTGTATTCGAGATTCTGTCGCTGGTGCCCACCCCCAAATCGGAAGTGCTCTATGTGGGCGACTCGGGCGTTGACATGGAGACTGCCCGCCGCGCGTGCGTCGACTCCGTAGGCGTCACCTGGGGATTCCGCCCGCTTGAGGAGCTTCTGGCCAACCATGCCGACCAGATTGCCGGCACGCCCAACCAGATTCTGCGACTGGCGATATAACTGCCGCCATCCCCACAAATCCCATTCCCCATCAAACCGCATTCACAATGAAAAAAGTGTGGAAACTGCTGCGTGTGCTGCTGCTCCTGTTTTTCGGCAGCTCTATCGGCGCCGTAATCCTTTTCAGATTCGTGCCGGTGCCTGTGACCCCTCTCATGATTATCCGTGCTGTAAACCCGCAGGGCACCGACACGCAGAAAGAACGCGAGCGCCACTGGCAACACCAATGGGTGAGCTACGACGAGATTTCGCCGTGGATGCCCCGCGCCGTGGTGGCATCGGAGGACGGGCGTTTCTATGAGCACCACGGATTCGATTTCAAGGAGATTCAGAATGCCATCGACGAGGGGAAGGCGGGCAAACGCCAGCGCGGAGCCTCCACGATTTCGCAGCAGACCGCCAAGAATGTGTTTCTATGGCCCGGCCACTCATGGGTGCGCAAGGGGCTTGAAGCCTATTTTACGGTGCTGATAGAGCTTTTCTGGTCGAAAGAGCGCATTATGGAGGTGTATCTCAACAGCATCGAAATGGGCGCGGGCATCTACGGTGTGGAGGCCGCCTCGCAGCACTATTTCGGATGCACGGCAAAGGAACTGTCGAAACCTCGGGCGGCGCTGATAGCGCTCTGCCTCCCCTCGCCGCTCAAACGCGACCCGGCACACCCGTCATCCTACATGCGGCGGCGCCAGCGCACCATCATGCGTTATATGTAGAGTTGTAGCGGCGCAGAAATTCCTCCAGCGAGTCGGCCGAGGTCAGACCGAATTTGCTGCGCAGACGCCAGCGCGCCTGCTTCACCGACTCGGGACGGATGCCGAGCACACCGGCGATATGTTTATTCTCCATGCCGGTGACGATATACGATGACATGCGTATGTCGGCCGCCGTCAGCGTTGGATAGTCGGCCTTGAGGCGTTCGGAGAAACCGGGATGCACCTCTCCGAATACCTCCACGAAACTTTCGCGGTGCTGTTTCACGCTGCTGTGCTGACGGATGGTGTTTCCGAACTTGATTGCCGTGGACCGGCTCACCTCGCCCAATTCCGACAGGCGGGTCATCTCCGACTCCATGTCGTTGATCAACCTGTCTTTCTCCTTTATCACCAGTTCATTGGCAAGCAGTCGCCGGTTGGTGCGCTCGAGTTCCAGATCGTTGCTCACCTTTGCAAGCCGCTGTTGCTGCAATTTACGCCAGAACACGATGCACGCGCCGATGAGCAGCAGTAACGCAGCGAAACAAACCGAAATAGTGAATATCACCGACTCGCGGTTTTTAAGCTCCGCCTGGGTGTGAAGCATGCGGATTCGTCCGGCCAGTATGGCGTTGCAGACATCGGTGCCATTGTTTGCTCTGTTGATCGAGTCGTTGAGCTCGGCCCATTCCCGCAGATATTCCAGAGTGCTGTCGACATTCCCTTCGTCAACCCAGTAGCTGGATGCCGACCTCAGGTAATCCCTGACCATAGAGGGATTTTCTGCCTGATCAATATACTTTCGACCAAAGTCAAGATACTCCCGAGCCTTTTTGAGATTATTATTGCGAAGTGCCACCTCGGTCAGAAACGCGGAATATAGTGTGTAAAGCTGCCCCGCGCCCGGATCTTCCTGGGCAAGCCGGAAAGCCTCGTCAAGCGCCACCGTATCGCGGTGACGAAGCGAATACACATTAATCAGCACCCTGTGACGCACAGCGTCGGGCATCCTGTACACTGTGTCCTGAAGCATATCATGCCATTCTCGCTCGCATGCCGCGGTGTCGCCCGACAACAGATATACATTCGCCAGATTCATGCGGTTGTTAGCTGCTATATCCGCATACCCGCCGAGTATGACCAGCGAGTCGCTCTTGCGCAGATATTGTTTCGCCTCGTCGTAGACACCAAGCTCATAGAGAAACAGGCCGATTTCCTGCGCAGCCGCACCCGAAATCACCAAATCGCCGGTACTGAGGAAAAATTCATACTGGTCTACAAGCTCCTGATACCGTTCGACCGTCGGTTCATGATAATCCAGATCAACCTGCCATTTCATGCGCCGGTAATCATAGGGAGAACGTGCCGAGTCGGTCATCGCTATGGCACTGTCGATATATGCGCTATACAGAGAATCCTCGCTGAGATAGAATTGTGCGCGTCCCCGCCAGAACATGGTGCGCCGGGCAATCACCTCGTCATCGGGATGAAGGGCGGCAATGCTCTCCATCCTTTCAACGATGGGAAAAATCTCGGGTATCGACTCGCATGCTATCATAAGGCGTTCCACGCGCAGTGTCAGCGAGTCGAATTCCGGGTCGGAGGGTGTCCATCCGAAAGGCGACAGATTCCGTTGGCGGTGGCACGACGACCCCGCCACAAGTGTAAGAATCAATATAAGTAAGAAGGCAGGTAACTTTTTCATTACTCTGCAAAGTTAGCGCTTTTTTAACATCTTTATCCCCTAATATACCCCGTTTATGCCCCGGATTTGCCTTTGTAGACCGCAAATAGACCGCTTTAAAGGCTATTTGCGCCCCTTTTTGTATACCTTTGCACCACTCCGCGAAAATTCTATCACAATTATATGAGACAATTCTTACTTATCGCATTTCTGGCCGCAACAGTTTTCAGCGGCCGGGCCATCACTTACAAGTACGACAATTTCGACGCTTCGAAAAAAACTTGTCGCCTCCTCAGCTGGGGCGGCAACCAGCCTACCTCGGGCAAGCTCGTGCTGAAGGATACCTATGAAAAGGATGGTGTCACCTACGAAATCAACTCTATCGCGCCCCACGCCCTCGACAATCTCACCGAAGTCACAGAAATTACCATCGGCGCAAACATCAAGGAAATCGGCAGCAACTGCTATGCTACCCCATGGGCTGCAGCCGAAAACTTCTATAATTGTTCCAAACTTACCACTTTCAAAGTCGCCGACGGCAACAGCTTCTATATGGCCACCACCAACGGCCTGCTCATCCGCAAGGAGAAGGACGAATACGTGCTGGTGCGTGTGCCCCAGAAATTCACCACAGCCAACGGCAAACTAATCCCCGGAAGCAGCATCGAAACCATCGCCCGTAACGCATTCCACGGCAACAGCACCATCACCACCCTTGTGCTCCCTCCAAATCTGGAGGCACAATACATTGGCGGAGCTTTCACCGGCATGAAAAAGCTGACCTCGTTTGAAGTGAACAGCAGCAACCGGGAAATGGAAGCTATCAACGGCGTGCTCTATACCGTCGACCGGAAAACCCTCCTGGCTTTCCCGCAAGCTGCCTCCGCCACCAAGTTCAACGTTCCCTCGTCAGTCACCGCCATCGGCGAATGCGCATTCCAGGGGAGCCGCAACCTCAACGAAATCGGGCTTTCAAGCGTTACCACAATCGGCAAAAACGCCTTTGCCAACTCGGCGCTGACGGTACTGACAATCCCCGCCTCGGTAACTGAAATCGAAGCCGGAGCATTCCGCAGCTCAAAAAAACTTGAAGCGGTTGATTTCCGCGGCAAACTGAAGCTCGGCGACGCCGTCTTCAAAGGATGCAAAAATCTTGCATCGGCCAACTTCTCGCCCGACATCCTCATGGCGAAAGACAGCACCTTTGCCGGCACAGCCTTCACCAAAATATCATTCAAGGCAGCCCCGGGTCACAAATTCGAATGGAATGAGTGGAGCGAATGCGTCGGGGCCTACACATTCTACAACTGCCCCAACCTCACCGAACTCGACCTCTCCAAGTACAACGACGAAGGCGCAAGCCTCACCCTCGGTCTCGAAGTCACCGCCAACTGCCCCAAACTCACCAAAGTATTACTCCCCAAAGCCACCTCATTCGTCGGCGGCAAAGACCCTCAGAGCAATTTCGGCACCAACTCCAACATCTCCATGATTGTCCTGGGCAAATTCACGAGAGTCGGCACCCCGATGCTATATTACACCTCGGGCAAGCACATCGTCAACGTCTACAACCGGGCCACCGTAAATAACGTGGAATACTCCCCGTTCGCCTACTTTTTCGAAGTCCTTCCCGAAGCCACCGTCACCCGCCGATACTACATCGACGCTTACAAACTCAAGACCGGTGTAGGCTTCACTTATGTGGATCCCGGAGCCGAATACTTCATCCCCGGAGGCACAATCCAGAACTATCAGGACGCCGTCGACACCGAAGGCTGCAAAGTGAAAGAAATCTACAACATCCGCCTCGAAGAATCCTTCGGCCGCGTATTCCTCGAAAGCAAAATGCCCCCGCGCATCCAGTTCAAGTCGATCGAAATCGACGGCAAATACTCCGCCTATGTCGGCAAAGACGGTTACGCTCCCCTCGGTTCTGCCGTCCACACAGGCAAAACCCTCACCGTAAAATACACCCTTGACGGCGTGGAATTCCAGACCGACTACCCCCTGGAAGAGCTGCGCAACGCAGGCATTGACGACGTCACCGCCGACGCCGCACCCCTCTCCTACGAAATCCACACCCTCGCAGGCATCGCCGTGACCGCCGGCTCAGGCGCCCCCGACCTCTCCGCCCTCACCCCCGGCATCTACATCGTCACCACACGCCTATCCGACGGCCGAACCCACACCGAGAAACACCTCGTCCGATAACACCCTTCCCCTCTCTTATCTCTCTCCAAATTCTCTTCTCTCTACATTTCACTCTCCTCCCCTCTCCAACCTCTCTCCAAAGAAAAATCCGTCCAACCCGCATACCCCCAGCGCTGTGTCAAGCATTTTGACACAGCGCTAATTATACCCGGATGGGAGGGTGCTGTCAGAATGGTTCAGATGGTAGGAGCTTGGAGGTGAGGCCGATGGGAGCAATCTGGAGATTGTGACCGAGGCCGTTATCGACCTTTGGTCGCTTTGCTCTGCAAAGAATCCTTCAAGCGACGACCCAGATGAGACATTATGACACACCCTCGTTTTAATCGAAAAACCGCCCTGTATTAATCAAAAAATAAGCAAAAAACCACCTCTAAAGCAAAAAAGCCGCAAAACATTTGGCAGATTCAAAAAAAGTTCCTACCTTTGCAACGCTGAAACAGAAAAGCCCGTCGCAACCAACGCAGCGACAGAGCATAAACGCAGAAAGCAAACCCACCAAGGTGCCATAGCTCAGTTGGTAGAGCAAAGGACTGAAAATCCTTGTGTCACTGGTTCGATTCCCGTTGGCACCACCTGAAAATCAGAGAGTTGTAGAAATACAGCTCTCTTTTTTTATGTTCTTCTTACTTGAAAACGCCTACGGATGCGCAGACTGTGTAAACCAGCGTGTAAACCGTGTCAACCACAGTAAACGTAGTTTGTTACAAGTCGAAAGTGCTGAGTAACAACGAATCACCTCTAATGCTGAGAGTAACAAAAGACAGGAAACGTAAATATGTCAGTCTGGGCATATCCGTGAATCCTGAGAATTGGGACTTCTCAAAGAATCAGCCGAAAGCAGAATGTCCCAATCGTGAGTACATAGAACTGCTCATAGCCGACAAGCTCAAGGAATATTCGGCTAAGATTGTTGAGCTGAAAGCTACCAATCAGGAGTTTACATCAACCACTCTTGTTGAGAAAGTCTGTGTAAACCGTGTAAACCGAAAGACGGTAGGCGATTTATTCAAAGCGCACATCAACAGTCTGACTTCATCAGGTCGTAAAAGTTATGCTCTATCCATCAAACAGTTATACAACTCATTGATAGAGTTTAACGGACATCTTGATATTCCTTTTGCTGAAATGGATATTGTTTGGCTTAGACGCTATGAAGCCTTTTTAAGAAGAAAGGGATTGGCAGAGAATACTATCGGCATAAGATTCAGAACACTACGAGCCATATATAATTTGGCAATGGAGGAAAACATAGCCGATTCTGAAAACTATCCCTTTAAGAAATATAAGGTGGCACGACTGCATGAGGAAACGGCAAAACGCTCTCTTTCTAAAGACGACATAGACCGGATTCTTGCCTATAAGTCCACTAACCGCTATATGCGATTCCTTATTGACATATTCGCTTTCACATACTATTGTGGCGGTATCAACTTCATAGACATAGCCAATCTTACCCCTGCAAACATCATAGAGGGGAAATTGGGATATAAACGACACAAGACAAGCAAGCTAATCAAAATCCCCCTGCAACCGCAAGCGATTGAACTTATAAAGAAGTATCATCGCAAAGACAGTCTGTATCTGTTTCCAATCCTATCTGACTTCCACCAAACGGAGATACAAAAGTCGAATCGTATTCATAAGGTCATATCCAAAGTAAACCAACGGCTCAAAGAGATAGGCGTGGATTTAGGCTTACCCCTAACTCTCACTACCTATGTTGCACGGCACAGTCAGGCAACAGTAATGAAACGAGCAGGGGTATCAACAGCCGTAATCCGTGAAATCATGGGGCATAGCTCTGAACGAGTAACACAGATATATCTTGATAGTTTCGATAATGAGCAGATAGACAACGCTATGAAAAACTTGCTCTGATATATTTCCCCTATAATTACAGAATCCGCTTATTCACAGATAGGCGGATTTTTCGTAACTTTACAGTCCTAAATCACAGCAATATGGATAAGCCAATAGACTGCGACAACGAGCAACTTTTCAAATACATCTATTCCATAGTCCGAGGAAAAGGAGAACCACACCGGCTGACAGACGGTGAGATTCTTTTTTCAAGCATGATTAATGCAGACCCTCAACGAGCCATAGAAACCTTTGAAATCCGATACAATAACAACGAGATAGCCACACGATATACTTACGAGCAATATATTTCAGATAAAGACCTGCAAACCGTTATCGGTGGGCTTAAACTTGACGCTGACGCATTTTGGCTATTAGTGATGTTCTGTTTCGACTATGCTTTAGACCGTTGCGGTGGATTAAAGTTTGGCGACAATTCCAAAGACCTAATAGAGAAGTTTATCCATGTAGCTGAATCAGTAGAAGAATCCGATTCTGACAAAATTCAACTCACTCTAAAATCGGGCAAATCAAAAATCACTCTGACAGACGGAAAGGCATTAGCCACAATTCTGCAATGGATTCGGCAAGGGTATGATTCAACGGAGGATAAAGACAGTCTATCTTACTTTGACAAATCAGACCCTCAACAGATGTTCCTGCAAAATGAAGAATCCGATTCAGTGTTGATATGGTACTTTGCAACTCTTATGCGGTACTTTTTTGAACTGAATCCTCAATATAAGGGGGATTCAAAAAAATGTGACGGTCTATCATTGAGCAAGAATCTCCTTATATCCACTCTGATTTTCAATCTCGGACTTTCACGCAATCCAAGTTTCAGAGAAAGCGACGAAACTCTCAAAGGATTTTTCAAGCAATACAAGAGCAAGAAAATTGACACATTAGGCAATCTATACTACTAGCGCAACTGCACAATAATCAGCAATATACAATCCCGTCTTTCATTCGTTAGAGGTGGGATTATTCTTTTTATGCCTATTCCAATTCGGGGGAGTAAACAGCGGCTTCATTTTTACTCTCTGCGCACCCTTTGAGGTCTTTATACCTTTGCAACGTAATCCAAAACGAAAAGCGAGTGTACATAGCTTTGAGTGGGTAGATTACATATGTGAAACCTCCAAAAATAATAAAATGGAGAATAAATATAATATGGCTTTAATACAGCCAACTTCAAATACGGTATATCCAAATACCGAAGCTCATGCCGAGCTTAAAGCGATGAATAATCGCTACAAATCGGCACAAAAGAAATATCAACACAGTTTTACGAAACAGTCAGATTTATGCTGAAAAACATTATCCAACATAGCCCCACCAATAACATTTTTTCGTAACTTTGCACTTGATTCACAGACCCAAAGAGTTGGCAAGAGTGAATCAGTACATATTACAAAGGTGTTATTGAAATTATCTTTATAAATCAAATCTCGCAAATTTGAATCGCAACAAAGATGATTGGCAATAGCACCTGCATCGGTTGCTTATACCCTGCCAAGAATGGCAGATTATATAGCAAAATCGGTGTGGGGCTAATGTTTTATCAGTTGCGAGGGCAATGCGAGAGCCTGATTTATTGATAAAGCAAATACAATCCTCACACCTTTTTCATGTTCAATCGTAACCGTTCCGCCGAGGATTGAGGAACACGTTACAACAAAATGAGAAAACTTGCAATTATCTTTTTTATGACCGTTCTTGCAATCGGTGTCAATGCGCAAGGGCAAGCAAGTCAAAAATTCACTGAAATCCGAATAGTTAAGGATGAAGTGGCAATCAATGGGCCTATGGGAACAAAATTTGATGATTCCATGCAGTCAACGTATGCCATTCTATCAAAAAGATTACCAAACAAAGTTAAAATGCACGATAGCCAAATTGATATAACAGAACCGTTTATGTTCATTGAGAGTCAATTTAGCAGTGGAGTATTTCTATTTAAGGATAACCGATTCAAAATGTCAGTATTCCTATTTAACCTTGATTATCAAGATTCCATGACACGGAAATTGGATATGATGCAAGCCCAACAATGGTTAAAAGACAATCGTAATCAAATCAATTCATATTTTGACTATTTAGCCAAAGCCCTTGAATCAAAATATGGACATGCTTCAAGAGTTACAAACAATTCATTGTTATGGATTGACGACAATAGGAATACAATCAAATTAGAAATAGAACAAACGCCCAACAAGGACACCAATGGGAAATATTATTCTCAATATGGTGCTATTCCATCTTTCACTATTGCATTGCTATATGTTCAAAATGACCCAACATTAAATGACTTCTGATATGTACCGTTTATTTATTCTACCAATTCTCTTTTTTATAGGTTTGTCAGCCACTGCACAGAACTATAACGACCTATTCACAACCTACAAAAGTGTACCGACACAACCACAACGTAACCAACAATCAAATAGCGGATATAATTATGTGCCGCAATATCAGACAATAGACCCTAATCAGTTCTATCAGAGCATTGCACCCCAAAACGTGCAAATGGTCAATGGAGTTTTCCTTTATCAAGGACAATTCTACTCTATCAAATTAAAGGTTGGCATATCGGGAACAGACCCCAATCAAATTGTGGTGTGCGGATTTTGGGACGGTCAGCGTTGGCATGACAGCTCTTCTTACGCTTCAAAGATTGGCACTTATGGAGTACCCGAACAAATCAGAATGGCTTGCACACATCAAGTCTATATTTCATCTATCGGCACAGTCTTTTTCTGAAAAATGGCAAACGAAAACAGTAATTCAAAAATATTATCTTCTATTATCATGGGGATTATCACTGCGATAGTAGGGAGCGCAATGTTAAATACAGCCGCAGGGATTATTGGCGGAATCGTTATGTTTGTCTTTCTATTATGCCATGATGATTAAATATACCAATATCCTTATAAAATCAGCTATAACTGTTGGGCTAACATTTGGCTCAATGATAGCAACGGCTTTTGGCTATCTAATTTTAGGGGGCTTGGTTGGTTTAATACTGCACCCCTCAACACACAAACACAATTACTATTCTTGTGCTTGTGATGAGCCACCGACTATGACTGAATCGGAAGCTACGATAGTAGGAATTATCTTTATGATTGGGTTAATGACAGGATTGTTCTTTATATTACGCCAACTTAAATTTTCAAAATGGGAAAGACTTATAGCACTGATTATTCTTCTGTTTGCCAATCTCTATGTGGCTTCAATAATTCGAAGAATCCTATACATACAAGTTACCGGCTAATAGTACTTTTCCTGAAAGATTTTATCTTTATAGGGAGAATCTGAAAAATGTACCTCAAAAATCAAAACTATAATAGAAAACTATATTATGAGAAATAAACTAATGGCTCTTTTGACATTGCTAACGATTTCGTCTGTCGCTTTTGCTCAGGCTGGAATTGCAGACCGGCTTTATGAATATCAAGCCTGGATTTTTCCTGCCTATCTTTACAATTTGATATTTGGAGTTATTTTTGCTGTCATACTCACTGCATTTTTCTTCATTTTGAGAAAGCCGTTGAATCAAACATTAAGCAGAGCATGCAAATACCTCGAATCGCATTCTTCAATATCTGTTGTTTCTATTGGGATATTGTTCTCAATTCTTCTTGGACTCTTATGTGATACTCTCTACCGTCTTCTGTGGGTTATAGCTATGATTCCAATGTCTGGATTGGTGCTTATATACCCATTCGCATTATCATTTAAGCGCTCCCGTAACTCCATATTGCGGTTCCATAAGATTCTGATAATTGCTATAATCATTGCAATATCGGCAATGCTTGCAAGTGTATGCTTTATTATATTTACCAAATTTGGATGGTTGTCGCATACAAACGGAACGTATTCTGATTACTCTACTAATTTCAAAATCTTAACACATCCGTTTGACAGTATAAAATCAATATGGGGTGGCACATTGATCTTTATGTGCGAAACGGTCCTTTCCCTGATATTATTATGGATTAATAAAGGTCTTTCTTCAGTAGCAAGTCAATTATTAAAAATACACTTAATAAATTGGTTACGGCAGACACTTGTTGCGTGTTACAATAAAATTGTATATTTAATAGGAGAATTGGTTAAAAAGCCCAAGTGGGTATTAATTGGAATAGCTATCTGTGTATGTATTATAGCAATGATTTTGGATATACTAAAACGTTATTAATGATTTCATAAATAATATTGGTTCAGATTAGTCTAAAAAAATGGGTAGATATAAATATCGTTATTAGGTACATTTTTCAAAGATTTTACTTTTAAAGGGAGAATCTGAAAAATGTACCGTCTTAATAAAACACAATCATACACACTTCTTTATTCCTAAAACTTATCGGATAGATGAAATACTTACCATTGTTCGGAATCAGCCTTTTAATGTTCTTTTCTTTCGGTTGTGAAAGAAAACATGAATCAGTGGATTCAGACTCTTTGGCTCAATACCGAGATACACTTATCGGGAATTTTAACGGCATTGATATTGACACACTGATTGCAGAACCTATTGACACGACAAAAGAGCGCGGATTATGGCATTGGCAAATATATGGAAAGAACAATACTGTTGATACACTGGTTCTATCTCAACGTTTTTCTGTCAAAATGATTCAAGAAGGAGATTTAGACGGGAATGGAACAGATGAGTTTGGAGTAAGGAGCGAATCTGACATTGTGACATGGGAAGACTATTATAAAGGTGGAACATGGGATAACTATTACATTTATACGTTTAAAAATCGGGAATGGGAATACCTCATTGACCCCATAGTGACATATAGTCCATACTTCTATGAAGTCCAAAATAATGGTAATGACGTAGTTAAAAGAACTGATGAAATTGGGTTCGTAAAAATCGCATACAGTTGCATAATTGAGTATAATTCCGAAGAAGTTATAAACGACACTATAATTCAAATTAGTCCCAATCCAATCAATTAAATATATACATGGGTAAGATTCTAATAATAGGCGTTGGTGAAACAGCTGCAAATACAGTTAGACGCATGAAAGAAGTTGGCATAACCAATGCAGAATACATTACATTCAGTGGATATTAATATGAAGAATCGGATATTCCACATTATAATCTAATTAGACTGAGCGGTGTTGATTCAATTCCAGCAGGGTCAGATTCAGATGAATGGAGTGAGGTTGCTGAAAACGCAAAAGATTCCGTAGGAAAAATAATTGAATATCATCTAAAATAGAGATTAAGAAAAAAATACATTTTTCAAGGATTTTTCTTTTTATAGGGAGGATTCAGAAAAAGTGCGATTCATTGAGTTTTAAGAGATATAATAGGATTCCAACTAAAAGACAATGCGAATCCCCCCCATACTCTAAAACGCTTGAAATAAATCCGTTGATTACGCCAATATCTTTATAAAGACTTGCACATTCCATTGGAAATTGCTAACTTTACATTGAGATAATTAACGTATTGACAACCCCAATCTCGGAATATCCACGAGTTAAACCGTGAGTTAAACCGCAGAATAAATAAAGGGAGAGAGTTTAGCTCTTTGATAGGATAAAGTGCCATAGCTCAGTTGGTTGCCTCCGAAAGCGTCAGCTTTTGGAGGTCTTGAGAGCAAAGGACTGAAAATCCTTGTGTCACTGGTTCGATTCCCGTTGGCACCACCTGAAAATCAGAGAGTTGTAGAAATACAGCTCTCTTTTTTTATTCTTGCACCTTGAAAATACTGGCTCATGAGCAGTTGGATGAAATATTTAATGTTAATCCTTTAAACAACCTATTGGGATTATTTTCACTCCGTCCTCTCGGGTGTAGGCCATTTCTCCACCTGTGAGGACAATCAGCATATCCGGTTCGCGAAGTCTTATCTGTTGTTCCGTTCTGCTCTTTTCTTTAACAAGGCGTTTGATTTCAAGGAGATGATTTGCACCGTCCTCAATTTCTCGACTGCCGAGTTTACATTCGATAAGGGCGTATCGTCCATCATCAAGGTGTAAAACTGCGTCAGCCTCTAAACCAAAACGATCATGATAATATGACAACCGTCCACCTAATGCTTGCGAATATACCCGTATGTCGCGGAAACAGAGACACTCAAAAATAAATCCGAATGTGTTAAGATCAAGTTCAAGACTCTCAGGAGATGCGCCCAAAGCAGCAACGGCGATAGAGGGGTCTACGAAACAACGCTTCTTTCCTGTGCGTATTACCGTCTTTGAACGAATGGCAGGCGACCATGCCTCAATGTCGTCTATGACAAACAGTTTCTCCAACGCGCCTACATAGTCATCAAATGTTGGCATCGATGTTCCCTCCATCTCTTCTGCTACATCTGCAACCATTGAAGTTTTCTTCGCCAAAGTACAGATATTCCTGGCATAAGAGCGAAGAATCAGTCGAGCTAGTGTTGGTTTTCTACGCGTCTTGTCCACTCTTGAAATGTCCTTATCGCAGATTTCATCAACGTAATCCTTTGCGATGAGCAATTTTGCTTTTGCGCTCATTTCATCAAGCGAGGCTGGCCATCCACCACGGCATGCGGCAAATATTAGTTGCTCAATGGAGAGTTGCGACATTTCACCGTCAATATCATAATCAGGTTCATCAAATAGACGACGCAGTGAAATAGAGCCATTCGATTCAAGAGATTCGAACAGACTCATCGGATACATTGCCATTTTGGAAATGCGACCGGTTCCGGTATGCATTATCTCATCATCGTCAATTACGGTAGATCCGGTCAAAATAAACTGTCCTTTCTCTCTACGTTCATCTACGGCATGACGCACAGCATCCCATATTACCGGAGCCATCTGCCACTCATCAATCAGTCGTGGCGTGTCACCTTTAAGCAGTAGAGATGGCTTTGTCCGTGCAGTCGCCAGATAACCCTCACGTCGGTCTGGATCCTGCATCTTTATAACGCTTGCCGCCCGACGTTCAGCCGTAGTCGTCTTGCCACACCACTTAGGTCCGGTAATCTGTACCGCTCCGAAAGCTTCAAGCCTCAGATCAAGAGTCTTGTCGGCAATTCTACTCAGGTATTTCATCTCTTTCATAATTGATTGCGAAATTAGTGATTTTACCCGAATCTGCCAAGCCATTTTCTGATTTTGATGGATTCTGATTGGTGATTTTGATAAAATACACTTTGTTAAATTGAGTTAATATGTTTTGGCTATTTGCTAATTAGTTAAGAAAAGTGATATTATCCATCGTCGCATTGAACATATACAGTTGATAATCACACAACTATATAAATCTAAACAATATCGGTGACACCATAAAAAAAAGACCGCTAATTCTCAATGAGTTAGCGGTCTTATATTTAAAACTTATTTGATAATAATCAAGCCTTTACGGATTGCCGATGAAGGCGGAATCCACGAAATCGTCATAGTATTTGCGCTGGCCGAAATAGGATCTTATCTGTGAGTCACATTCGTTTTCATCCATTGCCACTCTTATCGTTTCATCGTATGGGCCGGGCTCGTCGTAATAGAACATTTCATCGATGAACTGCGCTTTGTTCGGGCTGGGATTTATCTTATAATGCTCTATAAGGACATCAAATATCGCTGTCGAACCAATTTTCTCTACTACCGGTTCTCCGGTGGTTTCATCATAGCCATATTCATGGGACTCCCAGGCGAGCGAATTCACATAGATCTGATGCAGCCCCGTTTTGGAGCGCTGGATATCCAGAGCATCGGGTTTCAACTCGGCAAGATACCGTTTCAGATTCTCTCTTTCAAGATCATTGACAAGTGCGACATCATGACATCCGGTAGTCTTTAATCTGTTGTAAAGATTCGATGCGGAGACATATAGCCGTTCGTCAGTACGGTATTTGGCAATTTCCGTTTCGAACCATTCAAAAAACTCGCTTTCGACAATCTGCGGCGTATACTCCTTGTCGAGGACCTGCAAGAGGATCGCCTGCACATTCTTTTCATTACGGGCATCCCGGCTCCAAAGTCTTAACAGACCGGTGATGAATCTTTTAAACTGTTCTGAGGATAAATCCGCGGTCCTGTGCTTAGCAAATTGAAACAGCAGACTTTTGCGCCTGTAATGGTCATAGAATTTATTCCAGATGTCTGTTTCTTCTTCATTCCGGCATTTCAGCCACTCTTCAAACGACTCCTTACGGAGTATATCGGGTTCGATGGCGAAGGTGAAATAGCGTGCATAATTGACAGCATAGCAGATAGAACTGTCTGATTGATAATTAGCGTCGAACAAACTCCGCAGCAGACTGAGGGAACGCTCGCTTACCGACGTCTGCCCCTTTAATTCATCTTTAAGTTCGAGCAGATCGACACCGCCGGGCAACGCCTTAGTTTTCAATACATTCCGTACATTATCCCTTAAATCGGAGAACAATTCATGGTCATGATATTTGATCAGCTCCAGCAGAAACAGATCCGAGACATTGAATTCACGCATCCCTACCTGCTTGATCATAAACGACAGACTTAACGAGAATTCACGGGCAAACCGCTTGACCTCACGGTAATTCTGCAGAATATCATAGATCATATTCACCGGATATTCAATACCGGGATATTCATTTTCAGGGAGCATATCAGAAAGTTCGTGCAGCAGAACCCGCTGTATAAATTTCGATAGTGTTTTCGGCAGGCTCACCTCAAGATTAAAGATCTTTTCGAGATAAATGTCAGCCTTTCTGATTCCGCGGTTTGTCAGCTGGGCTGCCACATAACCTTTGTCGTAAGCCACGATATAGACAATGCCGGGGAAATCGGCAGTGTTGCGGATCAGCCTCAGCACCTCGAAAAGCTCATCATGATCAAGCCGGTCCATATCGTCGATAATGACAAACAGCTTTCGGTCGAGCTGACTGAGCTTGCTTGCTATCCTTGATTTCAGTTCATGCACATCGTGCCGGTCAATGCCCCACAGATAATTCTTAAGCACCTCAATCCACCCCCCTATACCGTCGAGCGACGCGATCGCTTCCCCATATTTTTGAATAGGCGAGAACAAGTCTTTATCCAGATTCTCCGACACAACATTTGCCAGAGAATTGAAATAGGCCGTTACCAGCGAACGGTCGGACAACGACAGCCACGGATTAAACTCCATGACGATCGAATCTGCGGGCAATGCCTCCCTGATATAACTGAGAAACGTGGTTTTGCCGGTTCCCCATCCACTTTCCACACCGACAGCAAAAGAAGAATTTCTTACATCCGTCTCCTTCAACTTTGAAGCCAACTCCGATGCGAACCTGACGAGGTTTTTATCCTTTTCCTTGATATTACTGTCTGCTGTAAAGCCTTTGACAGATGATTCTTCCCTCCCGGGCGATGCGTCTTCATCTTTGATTCTTATGCAGGTTCCGCAAAGAATAAGCATCATGCAGGCCGCTATGATCCATCTGAGGTCGCCCGGCCATATCATGGAGCCGTACGTCCAGTAGTTGTCGGATATAATCCAGATGATCAGCAGCAGGATAGCGAACGGAATATACAACGGCTGTTTATATCGTGCCAGACCGATACAGGCGATGACCGAAAGCAATATCGCCGACACGACAAAGAATATGCTCAGCGGCCTATTGCTTTCCATTCCAGAATACAGACTGTCGCTCAGGCCGCCCCACCAGCCTCCTGCCAATAGTTCATCGACAAAATGCGGCTGAAACAGGTTAAATACAAACAGCGTTACAATTATTCCCGTTATGAGACATTTAGTCACGGGAACAGCCGACATGTATTCTTTTACTATTTCCTTAAATCTCATCTATCGGTTATGCGAATGGAGGTATTCCTTATGCAGGTGGTAGTTGCGCCGGATAAAGATGATGTAGGCCACGGCAAGGAGCACGGTCACGCCTCCGAGGTAGAAATAATGGTTGACCGGCAGGAATATCATGCCGAACGAGATGGCAAGCTGTAGCGATATGTAGATCAGCGCCACCGTCAGCTGCGGCACATGCAGCTCATTGGCCATCAGCTCATAAGCATGTTTGCGGTGCGCTTCGAGCAGGTTTTCACGCAGCATGATACGGTGGCAGATGGTAAGCACCGTATCGGCGCCATATACAGCAAGAAACACGATATACGCAAAGTCTCCGGTCCTGATTATCAGGTTGCCGAGCGCAAACACTATGATAAACGCCATGGTGATTGAGCCGACATCACCCGCAAAGCACCTGGCTTTCTTTCGGAAATTGAAATAGCAGAACACCAGTACCCCAAGTCCCACAACATACAGGAACGACTGCGGCATAAAGCCCAGCGCGTGGTTAAGATAGATCAGCGGAGCAAGCACGGCGAGCGAATAACCGCCGGTTATACCGTTTATGCCATCCATAAAATTGTAGGCATTGAGGATTCCGACACTGACTGTCAACGCTATGGCCACCGCCCACCAGTCATGCCAGCTGAGAATGCCGAACTGGCAGAACATCAGAAACACCGACGCGAACTGCACCGCCAGGCGCAACGCATCGGACAGCGGATGAATATCGTCGACAAAGCTTACGATTCCCACCAGCGTGACTCCCAGCAGGAACCATGGCCAGGCGACACCGAAGAAGGCGGCATAAATCCACACCATAAGCAGGAATATGATGCCTCCTCCGCTGAGCGCCACTGAAGTGTGCGAGCTCCGGGTGTCGGGCTTATCTACGATCTGATACTTCCGGGCAATGCGGAAGTATATCATTTCCAGACAGAAAAGGAGAACGAATATAATGAGATATTCCATCAGTCTCAGCATTTTCAGAGCAGGCTCTCATAAAGCGAGAGATACCGCCCGGCACAAATGGTTTTGTCATACTTGCGCAGAGCCAGCTCCCGGCAATGTCGTCCGAAGCTCCCGCTTCCGGCCTGCCTGATCTTTTTCACGGCGTCACAAACCGATTCAACATTCTGATTTTCGGCAACAGACCCCGAGGGTGGATCAGTGGTTACCAGCGAAGGTGGCGCCGAATTGTCGAAAACCACTACCGGTGTGCCGCAGGCATAGGCTTCCACTATAGTCATTCCGAAAGTTTCGGCCGCAGACATTACCGTCACCACATCGGCGCGTGAATAAAGAGCCGCCAGCTTCCCGGTGTCGGTCGTGTGCTGCACAGCTATGATGTTGTGGGGCAATCCCTTGGCAAAGCGCGGATTCATGCCAACCAATACTATTATCTCGTCGTCGGCAAGCATCTCCGACATCCTCAGGTAGTGCTTCAACCCCTTGCGTTCATTCCACTGCGAGGCGGCGGCAAGAATCACGAATTTTCCGGGGAACATGGAAGATATCTGCTGGTCATCGCAGGGACGGAAAGCCTCGGTATCGGTTCCGTTGGCGATGACATGAATAGGTCTGTCGCCTAAAAACGATTCGCGTAGCTGATCTGCCACCCACCGGCTCACGGCCACTACATGAAGATTCCCGTTAGCGCCAAACAGCTGTTTCTTAAGCCTATAGTTTTGCGCGGATCTGTTAAAAAAAGTCTTGGGATATTCCCCGCGCATCGGGCAATCGTGGCAACCGGTCTTGAAACGGTCACAATTCCGGCTGACAAAGTACATGCAGTGACCGGTCACAGCCCAGAAATCGTGCATCGTCCACACAACCGGGATGTCGGTGCTGTTAAGAAATTCAAACAGCAGCCTGTAGTTCAGATAATGGTCGTGAAGGTCATGCAGCTGGATTATGTCGGGCCTGATGGCTTTGATCCGTTCAATCAGTCTTGCGGTAGCCCGTCCCGAGCAAAGCCCCTCATTATCAAGCACCCTCTGTGAGGCATAATGAAGATAGGGATTTAACCGGCTGCCGATTCTGATCAGGCGAGAAGCCGAATCACAGGCATCCCGGCCATAAGCGATATAACTCTCCCAGCCGCGCGAAATCGCCTCCTCCCCTATTATCTCGGTGATTTTGCCGATCGCGCCCCGGTTGGCAGTGGCGTTGATCTGAAACAGGACAGGCATATCTTGACGAGGCTGCAGAGTGTCGGTCACCGCCCCTATAGGGGAAGTTTCTCTACGTCGTGGGGATTGATGATCACCGTGGCACCCCCCAAGAGGGCGAGGCTGACCACAAGATTGTGCGTGCCGTCGGAGTTCTCGCGGATTTCCCCCTCGAGACCGCGGAGATTACCGCGGATCACGCGCACCGTGTCCTTGACACGAAATTCCGTAGGCACGAATTCCACAGGCGAATCAGCCTGTCCGAGCATAAACTTCAACTTTCTGATCTCGGTATCGTTGACCACGGCCACCGGTTTGTTCAAACCACCCGACTTGGCGGAGCGGTTGACCAGAAAGCGGTTGATATATGGCAACGTCACAATTCTCCTACGTTCCGGTTCAGTACATTTCACAAATACCATCGAGGAGATCACCACCCTTTCGACCATTTTGCGGCGGCCATTGGCCCACACACGCATCTCTTTCTGAGTGGCGACATAATTTTCTATACCGGCGGCGCTGAGTTTTTCGCCGACAGCTTTCTCATGGCGGGAGTTTACAATCGCCACGAACCATTTGGCCGCGGGCATGCCTACGGCACCGTCAACGCCCTTGGGCGCTGCCGTCAATCCTTGTTCTATATCTGTTGTAGAGGCCATAAAGACTCATCAGACCGCAAACCCTTTAGAGCCAAAGTGTGCAGATCTTGCCACAAAGATAACGCTTTTTTGTGAATTCCCTCCAATTTCCCAATCCAATATCGCCTGTGTTTTACAGCATAACCGATTGCCATCTCAAAAAATCTTTGTAACTTTACATAAATAGCAAGCATAAGCATGTATTTGATACTGAGGCTGAATACAATATCTCCTAAAATAAATAACCTCCAGCTAATCCATGATTAAATCAATGTAAATCAGATGGCATTACCGATAAACATAGAAGACCTACTCAATAAACGCAAAGTTGAGTCAAATCGCCTAGAATTAAGAGTGGATGGAATCCTGACAAAATTTACCGTACCATCTGTGCTTTTGCAACCGATCCGGACAATACAGGCGGGGGATATATTCTTGTCGGCGTGGAGCAGGATGAAAACAGTATTGCAAAACGTCCGGTGAAGGGTTTGCCAATTGAGGAAATCGATGATATCCTGAAGGACATGGTCGGCTAGATGCTAAAATCTCATCTTCAAATTTACGCTCAGTATCATATAACACGAAGGTGTCGGTAGAAGATATTGATGGGAAAACCGTTCTTGCCATTTGGGTTCCTACCGGTCCAAACAGACCTGATTGCGTTGCTGAAAGCGTGGTAGCAAAGAATAAATCACCTCTGAAATATTATATCAGGAGCAAAGCATCCACTGTTGAAGCCAAAGGCGAGACGCTGGATGAAGTGAGAGCTCTTGCAAACCGGATCCCTTTTGATGAGCGTGGGAATGTAGCCATTAAAATTGATGATATTTCTGCAGTACTTGTTTATGAGCACCTTAAAGCTGTTAAAAGTAAACTTGCTGACAATTTTGCAACACGCTCTTTGATTGATGTCCTTGATGAAATGGACTTGTTGACCGGCCCGTCAGAAAGTCGGCTTATCAAGAACGTTGCCGCTATGATGTTTTGCGAACACCCGGAAAAGTTTTTTCCGGTCACACAGGTTGACATTGTCCTGTTTCCTGAAGGGTGCATTGAGAACCCCGACATTATGATTGAGGTGCCGAAGATTGCAGGGCCGGTACCAAAAATGATTCGAGAAACACTCTCTTATATAAGAACGAACGTCATAAAAAACGGATTTCAAAGCAAAATAATCTTACTTCTGACACCGTATATACGTATTGATAGTTAATACAGGGTATTTATTCCGGGGATATTTTCTCGGGATGATGATGTTGTGTTGGTATATTGTTGGCTTTTGGCCGTTGATGTTTTTATCCGGAATATAGATTTGCATTTGGGGGTTTGGAAAATTATATATAATTTTGCATCGCAATGCACATAGAAGCGCTTAGGGCTTTGAGGGTGGGTTGCAGACATAATAAAAGCGCTATTTGTGCTTTGTTCTTGGCTCATAAGAATTCTCGCAAAATTCATTCAGCCGTCAGGGACAGGGTAACAATAGATGACCGGGATATGTAATATCGTCCTTTCTCGTCTTCGCATATTTTGCAGGAGACGGGGAATGATATTTACATAAATAAGCGTGGGCTTCTATGTGTTACTCGTTCTACGGCAATGGGCAATGCGAGAAGCCTTTATGAGCAGGACGAGTAAAATACAGACTCCTGCGCTTTTTCTTTTCCCATTTCGCCTCACCGGGGAGTCGGAGGCGGTGTTCGAATCACACCATGAAACCAATCAGTGTAGTTTCCTTGTGCTGCCCTGCTGTTTTATTGCTCTGCAGCCATTTCCCCGCTCAAGCAAAAGAGACTGTGCCGTGCCTGATTTTTACCGGTCCCGGACAAAGCGAGCGATGTTATGACCTTGCCAAACAAAATCGAATTTATTTCGAAAACAACGGCATGACCGTAACCTCTGCAAAAGAGGATGCAAAAGAGAATATATTTTTATCTTATTCGGAGTTTAAAGCCTTCAAAATAGGCATGCGTGTGCCAAGCGAGTTTTCGCTAGTCGATGCAATTAACGCAGGAGGAGAAGGAGGTACTACACTCAAGTTTATTTCTGACACACAAGCCATCAGCATCCAATCAGATTCCGAAGGGGATTTTGCCGTGGGCATCTACGATGCCACCGGGAAACTTATCGCCACTTCAAAGATGACAGCAGATCAGATGCTGTCGGTTCGACAGCTTGCTCCGGGGATGTATATCGCAGCAGCAACAGACGGCGAGCGCAAGGCAACCGTTAAGTTTATAATCAAATAACAACCTATTATAAATCATCCTATGAAAAAACCTTTTCTGCCCAAAGCTATTGCTTTGGGCCTTGTGTCTTTTCTGGCGTTAATCGCCTATGCCGACATGGACAAAGTAATACAAGTGTTCAAAAACGGCGAGATAATACAGGAATTCACCGCCTCTGAAATCGATTATATTGAGGTCAACGATCTCATTCCATCCCCTACCGGCCTCACCACAACCGTGACTTCCAATGAAATCACAATCTCATGGGAAGCCGTGGAGAATGCCACCTACAACGTCTACCGCTCGGCCGACAACGAGAATTTCACGCCGCTGGCTACGGGAATAGAAACGACTTCCTACACCGACAAGTCGCCTCTGTCAGGCATGAACTATTACCGTGTGACCGCTATAGTGGACGGACAGGAGAGTAAAAACGCACCGTCTGAAAGGGCTGTTTTTTCGCAGGCCGACCTGCCCAGCGGCATCTATCTCGGCATTTACGGATTCAGCAAAGGATTTCAGACATACCCGTTAGAGCACCTGTCGGATCAGAACACCGCCGCTTATCACTCTTTCATAAACGGCCTTACCGCCACAGAAGCTTTCACATGGCTTTATTACGCCGTCGACAAATCAATTGACAAGCTCGAATCAACAAGCTTTCCCAAAGATTTGTCGCAAGTAGCAGTCGTGACTTTTACAGACGGTCTTGACATCGGGTCACTTGATGAAATGGACAAAATAGAACCCGGTAAATATCTTTCCACCGCGGCATATCGCGACGCGCTACATACCCGTCTCACCGCAGAGAAGGTCTCCGGCACCGAAATTTCAGCTTATACAATCGGTATCATTCAAAATAAAACCGGCAATCTCACCACCTTCAGGAACAACATGAAATCTCTTGCCACTTCGTCATCGAATGTCTACGAAGTGTCGGATATAAACAATCTCGAGAGAATTTTCAAAGAGATCGCCAACTCGCTCAGCGAGACCAAATATATCCAAAACTTCGTTCTCTCCATTTCGGGTCAATCTCACAACGAGAAATGCAGGTTTACATTTGACAACGTCACATCCTACAGCGCGTCAAAGCTTTATATCGAAGGCATATACAATCGTCAGACCAGATCTCTCACTGACATCACATATTACGGACTCACTTCTTCTTCGGGATCGACTGTGCAGGGCGTATATAATGAGACCGACGGTAAATATGACTTTACGTTCGAGAATCTCCAGGCCAATGACGGCAACCTCATCCCTACCGACCATGTAAACCATTGGTTCACCGACGAAGGCATCTGGCAGGATGTCGATGACGAGTTTTTCTTCTCGCCAGACGATGCTTCTCTCCAGAAAATCAAACGTTCGGCCGCAATCATGCTCAATCTCGACTGCTCCTCTTCTATGGCTGGGGATAAACTCAACAAACTCAAGGTGGCCGCAAACTCTTTTGTCCAGACATTGGCCGACAACACCATTGACCCTGACGAAGTATCTTCGGTTAGCCTTAACCGCACGTCGGTCAAAATGGAAACAGGTTCCGGCTTACAGTTGCTGGCAACAGTGCTCCCTTCGACAGCCAAACTTAAAACCGTGACATGGAAATCCTCCAACACGGCTGTGGCAACGGTCGATGATGACGGCTATGTCTCAGCTGTAGCCCCCGGCACAGCCACCATTACCGTTACCACCAAAGATGGCGGTTTCACAGCCACTTGCATTGTGGAAGTCGTAAAACTGGTAGAGTCAATCGAGATTTCCCCTGCTTCAATCAGCATGTATGTGGGCGATAAAGCAAATGTCACAACTACTGTTTTGCCTAATGACGCTACCAACAAAGAGATTCAATGGTCTGTATCCGACAGATCCCTGGCATCCGTCAGCGAAAACACCGTCACGGCGCTTGCTGCCGGTTCGGGCTCTATCATCGCACAAGCCACTGACGGTTCCGGGAAAAAAGCATACTGTTCTATCAATATTCTGCAGCATGTTGAAGGAATCACGCTGAACACCAACAGCGCAGACCTCCCCATAGGCAGCACCTTGCAGTTGTCGGCCACTGTCAGCCCCGCCAATGCATCCAACAAAAATATCAGATGGGCTTCGTCGAACCCCGCTATAGCAACAGTTGACCAAGACGGACTTGTAACACCATTAGCCAAGGGGGCAGCTGTTATAACGGCCACCGGTGAAGACGGAGGATTGTCTGCCACATGCGCAATAAATGTGACCCAGCCGGTCACTTCCATCAATCTCAATACCAAGTCGGCAAGTCTGAATGTCGGTGAGACTATCCAGCTCTCTGCAACCGCTTTGCCGGATAATGCCGACAACAAATCCATCGTATGGAGTTCTTCGAAACCTGCGGTTGCCACTGTCTCGGGAACCGGTCTTGTCACAGCCAAAGCGCCCGGCTCGGTCAATATCATCGCCGCATCGGAAGGAAGTGGAGTGCAGGCAATGTGCACTGTAACCGTCAATCAGCCTCTTACCGGCATTTCTCTTTCCACATCATCCCTGACATTGGAGAAAGGGAGAAATGCGACATTAAAATTAGTTCCCACTCCTGCCGATGCAACTAACCTGAATTTTGAAGTCACCAGTTCCGACACATCCGTTGCGACAGTTTCTAAAAGCGGCAGCAACATTATTGTCACCGGCGCGGGATTCGGTTCCGCCACAATAACAGTTACAGCAGAAGAAGGGGGTTACACGTCGACAGCCACGGTGACCGTCACGCCATCCACCACAATATCCAACCTTGCCCTCGCAATCAAAAAGGATGGTGTGAGATATTACATCCCTTATGACGAATACACCTCCGTTCCTGCCGGTTATTCAAAGGAAGGTCTCGCAATAAGTTACGGTTTGACGTCATTTATTCTCAAACTTACCAACGCCACCTCCTCCAGACTGACATTCACCCAGTCAAAAAGTTATGGCACCTGTCCCACCTCTACACAGGCACAGGCAATCGTCGCCAACTGGAGTTCCGTCAACAGCGCTCTGTTAAAATATGGAGGCGCATCTCTCGGAAGCAATTCTTATTGGACCAGCACAGGCCGCGGCAACGGGAATCAAGGCTACTATTATTCATCCGACGGCGTGGTCTTTGCCACAACGACAACAGCAACAAACTTCGTCAGATGTGTGGCCGCCACCTTATAATCGCCACAACCCATCCTTCAAAACACGTCTGAATATTAACACTACAGATTAATCTAAGAGAAACACACAATCTTTAAGAATCTGAAAGAGGGCTGATTCGCGCGAAGTGTCCGACCGGAAGCTTTGCCTGAATCAGCCCTTGATTATTGACTTAGAGCGGTATATTTATGTGACGGAATTTCAACTGGAATTTGGGATATAGGGGTTTGGGGGGTTTCGCGCTATCAGTCAAAAAGGATTTCGCGCCCGCTAAACATGAAGTTCGGCCCGGCGACGTACTGGGTTGCCGTAGGCGAAAACTCCTCCTGATAGCCTATATGGATATGGCCGGCGAGAATGGCCTTGAGGAGCGGTTCTTTTTTAAGCGCGGCAATAAACTCGCGCGTGGTCTTGTCGGTTTGCTGCGCCAGATAATCGCCTTTTGGCCGGGGGACTGAAGCATCGCGGAACTTTGCGCCGCCACGGGTCCAGTATCTTTCATTGGCGCGCCACATTTCATCGGAAAAGAAAGGAACGTGCATACACAGCACTATGGGCAGTCCCTTTTTGATCTCTTGATTGAAGCGCTTCACCTGATTGGGCGTCACAGTGCCATAAACATTGTCGATTGCCACAAAATTGACCCCGTTGACGGTCTTCGACTGGAATTTGGAGTCTATGCCATACACCGAGTTTATCTCGTCCCTGGTGTACGATTTATAGAGCTCGGTTCGTTCTTCCGGGATTTCGCTGAGCCACATTTCAGGAGAAAACTCGTGGTTGCCGACACTGATAATCAGGTTGTCGCCTAAATACTTTTTCGCCACATCATAATTGGCCTCGCTCTGGAAGTCGATTAAGTCGCCGGTATGCACCACGTAGTCGCAATATCGGCCGGCCCAGTCCATCGAGGCAGCGAGAGCGTCGGCCTGCAAACCTCCGAAAGTTTGCGTGCGGTCCCTTGACAAGTTACGCTTTCTATCCGATTCATGGGGATAGACACCGCTGAGATGCGTATCGGAGATATGGAGCACGGAGAACGGTTTTTCAAGTCCGATGTGGATGTTGGCGTAGGAAATGTTCATTTGCTCCCACTGGCCGCGTTTGCTGAACATTTCAAGGGTATCTTCGGCCGAAACATGCGCGCACAACGTTGCGGCTAAAAGAAAAACGAATATGCCTGCATTTCGTAAAAGATTGGTTTTCATTGCTTCAAAGTCAGCTTATGTGATGATGTAGTTTGCACCCCGGGCCTGTTAATATCTCGAAATCGCCTGGCCCGCACAAAGTCGAGTTCATGATTATAGAACGACGATACATAACGCCACGCGCCAGACTATCAAGCCAACCAGAATTCCGCCGGGAAGACTCTCGGAAAGGAGATGGTTAAGTTTTGAAGCGGTTGCTATACTCATGGTAGATTATATTTGGAAAACATTAACCGCAAAGATAATCAAAATGTTTGGTTATGCAAAATGATTATCTTGATTTATTCGCGGAGGAGGGCGAGGAGGCGCGAGAGGGCTTCGGGGGCGGGGTGGTCGGCAAGGAGGGTGACGAAACGGGAGCCGATGATGGCGCCGGCGGCGTTGCTTTGGGCTGCCTCGAGGGTCTGGCGGTTGGAGATGCCGAAGCCTATCATGCGGGGATTGCGCAGATTCATGGAGTTAACCCGATTGAAATAGGCCTGTTTTATGGCGTCGAATTCCTTCTGTGCGCCGGTGGTCGCAGCCGACGAGACCATGTAGATAAAGCCGTCGGTGTTGCTGTCGATAAACCGAATGCGTTCCTCCGAGGTCTCCGGGGTTATCAGCATGATGATGCGCAGCCCGTAGCGGTCAGCTACCGGTTTGTAGGTCTCGAGATAGTCTTTGAAAGGGAGGTCGGGGATTATCATGCCGTCGATGCCGGTCTCGGCACATTTTCTGCAGAACTCCTCAAACCCGAAGTGCATGATCGGATTGAGATAACCCATCAGTATCAGTGGGATGTCGACGTCGCGGCGGATGTCGGCGAGCTGGCTGAACAGCACGCGGAGCGACATGCCGTTGCGTAGCGCCTTTGTAGCGGCATCCTGAATAACCGGACCGTCGGCCATAGGGTCGCTGAAAGGTATGCCGATTTCTATCATGTCAATGCCCCCGTCGGCAAGAGTGCGGATGATTTCGGGCGCGGAATCGAGCGTCGGCGCACCGGCGCAGAAATACAGTGAGAGAATGCCTGACTTTTTATTGTTGAAGAGTCGATTTATGCGGTTCATAAATTATTGCTTTTAAACTGTTTGCGGTATTGTTTTATAAAATCGGAGAGAAGGCCGACATCTTTCAGCGCCGGAGCCGTCTCGAAACGGGAGTTAAGATCAACCCCCGCCCAGAGCGGATGACGGAAATCTGCGAGACGGTCGAGGCTGTCGGGTCCGATGCCTCCGCTGAGCAGAAAGGGGGTGGCGCCACGGTAGCCGTCGAGCACCGACCAGTCGAACTGCCTGCCGCTCCCTCCGTGGCACGCACAGGCGGTGTCGAAAATAAAATATTCACAAATTCCTTCGTAAGGAGCCGTGTCGGGCAACGGTGCGTCGCCGCCGACGCTGAACGCTTTTATCAGCGACACACCATCGGGGAGCCTCGCGGCGAGCGCCCTGCACCGGGCGGCACTCTCGCTGCCATGGAGCTGCACTTTGCCGAGTCCATACTCCCCTACCATTTTCAGAATGAAATCTTCGGAAGTATCGACAAACACACCCACGCGGGGCGTCGCATCGGAGGGCGCGGGCAGAGGAGAGCAGACAAAGCGAGGCGATCTGCGGGCAAAAATCAGCCCTAAGAGATCCACTCCGAGCGCTTCCACGGCAGCGATATTAGTCCGGTCGCGCATTCCGCACACTTTTATAATATCGGGCGTCATGACTTTCGGGTAACGGAATTGACAAATTCAGCGAGCGCGGCAGCCGGGTCGGCCTCGCGCATCAGCGACTCGCCGATAAGGAATCCGCGGAACCCCTCGTCGCGCAGGCGGCATACGGTAACGGGATCCGAGATGCCGCTCTCCGACACCCGCGTTACCCCCTCGGGGAGCATCCCGGCAATACGAAACGAATTCTCCACATCGGTGTGAAACGACCCGAGATTGCGGTTGTTCACTCCCACCATATCGGGCATTGCCTCTACATAGGGCAACTCGTCGGCCGAATGAATCTCCAGAAGCACCTCCAGCCCCAACCGGTGCGCCTCGGCCACCAGTTCAGCAGCCCGCTCTACCGGCATCGCCGCAGCGATAACGAGCACGGCGTCGGCACCCGCCTCGCGAGCCTCGAGCAACTGATATTCATCTATTATGAAATCCTTGCGGAGAATGGGAATATCCACCAGCGGACGCACCCGGCGGATGAAATCGAGACATCCTCCGAAATATTTGCTGTCGGTGAGCACCGACAGCGCCGACGCTCCGGCGGCCGCATATCCGGGCACCACCTCTGTCGGGAGTGCATCGGGGTGAATCCACCCCTTAGAGGGGGATTTGCGTTTGAATTCGGCGATAATACCCGACTGAGATGCCTCGAGAGCCTCGCGCATCGACAGCCGAGGGCGCGCGGGAAGCGCCTCAACCTTCCGGTCAAGCAGCTCATAAGGGAGCGCGCGCTTTGCAGCCTCCACCTCAATCCGCTTGTCGGCGAGAATCTGTTGTAATATATCCTGCATAAGGCCTCAGCTGTTTAGTGTCACGAATTTACGGAAAGATGCGAGAGCGCGGCCGCTCAGCAGCGACTCGCGGGCCATGGCCATGCAGTCGTCGACCGCCATGTCGGGTCGGATCACCTTTATGGCAAAAGCGGCGTTGGCAATCACCACATCGCGCCGTGCCCGCGAGGAGCGTCCCTCCAGTACATCGTCGAAAATGCGTGCCGCCTCGGCAGGGGTTTCACCTCCGTAGAGGTCGGATGGCGCCACCCTCTCCATCCCCAGATCGGCGGGGGTGAAAATTTTCTCCATGGCAGGCGTTTTCACCTTGAAAGTGCCCGTGAGCGAAATTTCATCGTAACCGTCGATGCTGGTCACCAGCCCGTAACCTATGCCGAGCCGCTCGTAAACACTATTGTAGAGACGCATCTGATTCAGATTGGCCACGCCGAGCAGCTGATACTGCGGGCGGCATGGATTGACCAGCGGGCCGAGCAGATTGAAGCAGGTGGCTATGCCGAGTGCCCGCCGCACAGGCGCCACAGCTTTCATGCCCAGTGCAAACAGCGGCCCGTGGAGATAAGCGAAGCCACATTCCTCGACGGAGCGGCGCAACAGCGACTGATCGGCGGTAAACTTAACCCCGTGCGCCTCGATCACGTTGGATGCACCCGAAGTGGAAGTGGCTGCATAGTTGCCATGCTTGGCCACCTTGAAGCCTGCGCCCGCCACCACGAAACAGGAGCAGGTGGATATGTTGAACGTGTTTTTGCCGTCGCCGCCGGTGCCCACTATATCGAGTATTTCGTAAGGCGAGAAATCCACGGAGACACCCGTCTCGATCATGCCGTCGCGCAGACCCAGGATTTCGTCGGTCTTCACTCCGCGCAGCTTAAGCCCCATGAGCAGAGCGGCAATGCCCGCTTCGTTGAACCGTCCCTCGGTGATGCTGTGAATCACCGCACACGCCTCGGCGCGTGACAGCACGTTGCCGTCGGCTATTTTGGATAATAACTCTTTCATTTTTTCAATGATTCAGGAAGTTGGTGATGATTGCGGCGCCGTCGGGTGTCAGCACCGATTCGGGATGGAACTGTATGCCGCGGATGTCGGCATCGCGGTGACGTAGCGCCATGATCTGCCCTTCGTCGCTCACGGCAGTCACCTCCAGACAGGGGGGCAGCCCCGCGGCGTCGACCACCCACGAGTGGTAGCGCCCCACCGGGAACTCGTCGGGCAGAGAATCGAAAAGATAGTCGTCGGCAATGCGGCGGCAGGGGGTCTGCACGCCGTGAAACACCTCCTGAAGATTTGTAAGCCTGCCGCCAAACACCTCGCCGATGGCCTGATGCCCCAGGCACACCCCGAGTATGGGCTTGCGACCGCCATAGGTGCGGATCACATCGCACAGCAATCCCGCCTCCGAGGGGATGCCGGGACCCGGGCTGAGGATTATTTTGTCATACTTCTCCAGCTCGGGCAGAGAGAAGCGGTCGTTGCGGAGCACATCGGCCTCATGGCCGGTCTCCCGCACCAGATGGCGCAGATTATATGTAAACGAGTCGTAGTTGTCTATGATTACAGTCTTCATGTCGGTTGCAAGCTCTTAAATTTTTTCTGCGATTTCGATGGCCCGGCGCAGAGCGCCGAGCTTGTTGTTTACCTCCTGCAGCTCATATTCCACATTGCTGTGGGCCACGATGCCGCCGCCGGCCTGGAACCACAGCTCGTTGTTGCGGCTGACGAATGTGCGGATGGTTATGGCCTGATTGAGCGATCCGTCGAGACCGAGGAACCCGATGCAGCCGCCATAGGCGCCTCGGTTGTGCGGCTCCAGCTCGCTGATTATCTGCATTGCGCGAACCTTGGGGGCGCCCGAGAGGGTCCCCGCGGGGAAGGTGTCGATAAACGCTTTTACCGGATCGGCGCCCTCGTCAAGCTTGCCGCTAACGCGGCTCACCAGATGGATCACATGCGAGTAATACTGCATATCCTTGTAAAAATCCACTTTCACGTCATGGCAGTTGCGGCTGAGATCGTTGCGGGCGAGATCCACCAGCATCACATGCTCGGCGTTCTCCTTTGGGTCGTTGCGCAGATACTCGGCGTTGCGCGCATCCTGGGTGGCGTCGCCGGTGCGTCGCGTGGTACCGGCGATCGGGTCGATGAATGCACGGCTACCCTCGATGCGGCAATGCGTCTCGGGTGAAGAACCGAAGATGCGGAATGCGCCGAAATCGAAATAGAACAGATACGGGCTGGGGTTGATGCTGCGCAGGGCGCGGTAGAGTTTGAAATCGTCACCCTCGAAACGCTGTATGAAGCGTCGGCTCAATACTATCTGGAACACATCGCCACGCATGCAGTGGGCTATGCCGCGACGGATGTTTTCGCGGTGCTCGTCGTCGGTGAGTGTGCTCTCCACCTGACCTGTCGGACGGAAATCGTAGGCCGTGAAATTGTGGTTGGTGATGATGTTCTCGATGCCGTCGAGCGAGTCGGGTTCATCCTGCTCGATCATCTCCACCAGGGTTATGGTGTCGTTGAAATGGTCGAAGACAATCACATATTTGTAAAGGATATAAAGGATGTCGGGGGCATCGTTGCGCTCCTGCGTGGAATCCTTCACGGGGATATTCTCGAAATAGCGCACGGCATTGAAAGTGGTGTAGCCGAAAAGGCCGCAGTATTCGCGACGCTCACCCTCCACGGCAAAGCGGTCGAGGAAGCGCCGGAACGCATCCTCCACACGGAAAGTGCCGTCAATCGCGGCTTTCTCCGAAGTGCCGTCGGGATAACGCATCAGGGCGCTGCCATGCCCCACCGAGATTGACGCTATAGGGTCGAGGGCGATAAACGAGCGGCTGTTGTTGCTGTCGTGATAGTCCGAGCTCTCCATCAGGGCGCTCTCGGCATAGAGGTCGCGCAGCTTCATGTAAGTCTCCACGGGTGTGTGGAGATCGCCGAGTATGCGGCGGGTGGCGGTGTGGTAATTATATTTAGCCATAATCAGATGCTTCAAAACTTGTTATCGGCCATGTGCCGGTTGTCGAGATAGGTTTTCATATCCTTGTCGCCGCGGCCGCTGACAGTGAGCACCACCACCTGGTCGGGGCTGAACTTCATTTTGGGGAGCATTCCCAGGGCATGGGCCGACTCAAGGGCCGGGATTATACCCTCAAGGCGGGTAAGCTCGTAGGCGGCGCGCACAGCCTCGTCGTCGTTGACGGCCATTACGGTGACCCGCCGGCGGCTGGCGAGATCGGCGTGCATGGGACCGATGCCTGGATAGTCCAGACCGGCTGACAGCGAATATGGCTCGGTGATCTGCCCGTCCTCATCCTGCATCACCAGCGTGCGGGCGCCATGGATGATGCCGAGCGAACCACACTGTATGGTGGCCGCTGTCTCGCCCGAGGTCACGCCGTGGCCGCCGGCCTCACCGAGATAGATGTCTACACGGCTGTCGTCGATGTAGTGGTAGATTGTGCCGGCGGCGTTGGAACCTCCACCCACGCAGGCCATGAGGATGTCGGGGTAGTCGCGTCCCTCCTTCTCCATCAGCTGCTGGCGGATTTCGGCACTGATCACGCTCTGCAGGCGTGCCACCATATCGGGATAAGGGTGCGGCCCCACCGTCGAACCGATGATGTAGAAGGTGTCGGCGGGGTGGCAGCACCAGTCGCGGATCGCTTCGTTGGTGGCATCTTTCAGGGTCATGTTGCCGCTGGTGACAGGCATCACTTCGGCGCCGAGCATGCGCATGCGTTCCACATTGGGCTGCTGGCGCTCCACATCGGTCTTGCCCATATACACCCGGCAGGGCATACCCATTAGCGCGCATGCCGTGGCCGTGGCCACTCCGTGCTGACCGGCGCCCGTCTCGGCGATGATGCGGGTCTTGCCCATGGCGCGCGCAATCAGCAGCTGCCCCAAGGCATTGTTGATTTTATGGGCGCCTGTGTGGTTCAGATCTTCCCGTTTGAGATAGATTTTCGCTCCATAGCGCTCGCTGAGCCTGCGGGCATGAAACAGAGGCGAGGGGCGCCCCACATAATCGCGGAGCAGACGGTAGAACTCTTTCTGAAACTCCTCGCTCTCGATAATCGGCAGATAGGCCTCGCGAAGATTTTCCACGGTCTTGAAGAGAATTTCCGGCACATAGGCGCCTCCAAACTCTCCGTAGTAACCGTTTTTGTCAACACTGTAGTTTGTCATATCGTTGTGATTTCTTTTGATTTCGATGAATCGCACCGCAAACGCGGCAACATTTTTTATTAAACAAGCTATAAAAAACAGAGACCTGTCGTAAGTTCGACAGGCCTCTGCTATAAGTTGAGTTATACACACGGCTCCGACGGCTCCTCACGACTTTTGGAATCTTGAGCAGCGCCACCACCAGAACATATTATTCAATGCGTGCATAATGTTTGCGTTTCTTTGTTTTCGGTTGCAAATTTACAAACATTTCTAATATCCGCAAACAAAACGCCAAAAATTTTCCAATATTTTTCATCATCCCGGCGGATCTGCGAGTGCAGATACATGCGTGTAAGGTTGTTTTTTTATTAAAGTGTTGCATGGATGGAAATTATTGAGTAACTTTGCCGAGAATTCAATCTAAGCCAACCGCCGGCGTTGCTACCATGGCGTCTGTAGCGGTTATATTCACTTCAACTTACATTCTTATTTTTTCATCTTATCACAATTTTTACCCACTCATGAGAAAGCTTAACAAAGTGCTGCTCGCGGGGCTTATGAGCCTTGTCGCCGGCACTTCCTCGGCTGCGACATTCGTCGGCGATCGTACCGACTTCCGCGACGAGACCATCTACTTTGCCATGACGACACGTTTCTACGACGGCGATCCCAAGAACAACGTTTGCTGCTGGGATAAAGTCGATGTGCAGCGGGAACACAACGACCCCGACTGGCGCGGCGACTTCGCAGGCCTCATCGAGAAACTCGACTACATCAAGGCACTCGGCTTCACTGCCATCTGGATTACCCCCGTGGTGCAGAACGCCTCAGGCGAGGACTACCACGGTTATCACTCAATGGATTTCTCGTCTGTCGACCTCCGCTATGAAAGCCGCAAGGAATGGGGTTCGGCCAAGGATGTCAAATTCCAGGATCTCATCGACGCCGCTCATGAAAAGGGCATGAAAATCGTGCTCGACATAGTGCTCCAGCACACCAGCAACTTCGGCGAAGCCTACCTCAACCCCCTCTTCGTCCGCGACCAGAACATCCGCAACCAGGCCACTCCCGCCGGTGCGCTCGCCGCCGACCCGCAACGCCTCAGCGCCAACTATTTCGATCAGACTGGCAAAGCTCAGTATGAGGAACGCTGGAAATATTTCAAGAATCCCGAGTACGAGCCCAACAACTACTACCACCACTACGGCACCGGCTGGAACTGGGACCTTCCCAACCGCTGGTGGGGGCAGATCGCAGGCGACTGCGTCGACCTCAACACCGAAAACGACTATGTGGCCGATTACATCGTGAAGTGCTACGGCAAATTCATCGAAATGGGCGTCGACGCTTTCCGCATCGACACCACAGGCCATATCTCTCCTCTCACATTCAACAAGCAGTTCACCCCCCGCTTCCAGGAACTCGGCGAAAAATATAAGAGCAAACGTCTCAACGGCGCTCCCTTCTACATGTTCGGCGAGTGCTGCCAGCGCTTCCAGGGCAATGTGGTCTACCGCGACCAGCCCAACCTCTCGAGCTACTTCTACACCTGGAAATCCGACCAGGCTCTCCTCGACAAGTTCGACGGCTCGCCCGAATGGTGGAAGTCGCAGAACCTCCCCGAAGGCCACGACACTCCCGTAGGCCCCATGGCGGTCTGCGAGAGCGACACCAAGGACAAGCCCCGCAGCAACAACGTATGGCTGCAGAACGGCCAGTGGCACGAGCCCGACTATTCGCAGGCTTCGGGTCTCAACGTAATCGACTTCCCCGTTCATTACAGTTTCGGCAGCGTCGGTAACCTTCAGGGTCTGTTCAGTCAGGACAACTACTATAACGACGCATCGTTCAACGTGGTCTATGTCGATTCGCATGACTACTGCCCCGGCCCCAACGACGGAACCCGCTTCAACGGCGGCACCGAGCAGTGGGCCGAGAACCTCTCCTGGATGTTCACTTTCCGCGGCATCCCCTGTATCTACTACGGCTCGGAAGTCGAGTTCAAGAAGGGCATGCCCATCGACGTGGGTGGCGTAAACAACAAGACTCCCCGCTCGCAGTCGGGTCGCGCCTACTTCGGCGAATACCTCGAAGGCGATGTCACCGCTTCTGACTTCGGTCAGTACACCGCATCGGGCAATGTCGACAAGACCCTCAACGCCGACCTCGCACAGCACATCCGTCGCCTCAACCTCATCCGCGCCGCCGTGCCTGCCCTCCGCAAGGGCCAGTACACTTTCGACGGCTGCGAGGCCAACGGCGGCTGGGCTTTCAAGCGCGGCTATAAGGACAGCTACGCACTGGTAGCCATCAACGGCGGCGCAACCTTCACCGACGTTCCCGCCGGCACCTACACCGACATCGTCACCGGCCAGACCTACTCCGGCTCCTCCATCACCGTAGACGCCCCCTCCACCAAGGGTCAGGTGCGCGTGCTCGTGAAAGACTGGAAAGGCGGCAAAGTGGGCGAAGACGGCAAATTCATCTACAGCTCCTCGCCCGTGGCTCACGGCGGCGATGTAACCTTCGAAGACAAGGGCGCATCGTTCTACTACACCCCCGACGATATCATCGGCAAACCCTCCATCTCATTCTCGCCCAACGGCGGCTCTTTCAAGACTGAAACTCTCACCGTGACCGTTTCGCTCAACGAAATCGCCACCTCCGGCTGGTATCAGGTCGGCAACGGCACCCGCGAGACCCTCTCGGTTGGCGCCACCCGCTCTTTCACCATCGGCCAGAACATGAACTACGGCGAGACCGTGACTGTGAACTGGGGCGTGAGCGGCGACGACGGCAAGACCTACAACGGCTCCGTAACCTACAAGAAGGTTGACCCCAACGCCGCCATCACCGTATACGTTAAGGCTCCCGCACCCTTCAACATGTATGCATGGACCGAAGGCACCGAGATCCGCAAACTTCTCGGCGAATGGCCCGGCAAGCAGATCACAGCCACTACCGAAGTGGGCGGCCAGACTTTCTACTACCATTCGTTTGACGATGTCGACAAATTCAACATCATCTTCAACAACAACGGCGCACAGACCGGCAGCATCACCGATATCGACGCCGATGTATACTATGAATACGACGGCGGCTCCAACGCCAAGAAGATCGATGCCCCGGGCCCGGTTATCACCAAACCCAAAGTGACCGCCAACCCCGTCAGCGGCACAACATTCACCGACGACATCACCGTGACGCTCACCGCCACTCCTGCTGTCGCCATCCACTACACCATCGACGGCACCAACCCCTCGGCATCCTCAGCCACCTATTCACAACCCCTGAACTTCACTGAGACAACCACGCTGAAGACTTTCGTGGAGAATGAGAACGGCTCCAACGTGCAGACATTCACCTACACCAAGACCGACGAGCCCACTCCTCCCACCCCCGGTACTCTCACCATCAAGGGTGACTACAACCTGGCCTACAGCGGCGACAAGGAGAATGTTCACTATTGGGGCGGCGCCGGCCAGTCATCGTGGCCCGGCGTGAAGATGCAGACTGCCACCGGCTCCGACGGCAAGACCTACAAGGTGGCCAAAGTAACCGAAGGTACCACCGGCATCATCTTCAACACCAACGGCAACGCCAACCAGACAGGCGACCTCCAGTATAAAGAAGGTTTCGTACACGACGACAACGGCGCCACAACCACTGCTGTGGTCTTTGACCGCGGCGACGTGCCCGTGCCCGTAGAGCAGACCTACACCTACTACTTCCGCAACGACAAGAACTGGTCGACCGTCCACGCCTACGTCTGGGACGAAGGCAACGGCAACATGGAATATCTCGGCCAATGGCCCGGCAAGGAGATGACCAAAGAGGGCGACCTCTGGAAAGTTTCTTTCAAGACTTCCAACGAGGTAGTTACCCCCAAGATCATCTTCAACGGCGGCAGCGACTCCAACAAGACCGACAACTTTGCAGCTGTCAACAACGGCATCTACAGATTCTCGGGCTTTGATGTCGAGGGCATCGACCGCGTTTCCAGCGAAACCGGCGTGAAAATCTACACCGAAGGCTGCGCCTTCGTAGTGGATTCGCCCCTCAACACCTTCGTAACAGTTGTTTCGGTCGACGGCCGCAGCACCATCTTCCCCGTGGAAGCCGGCATCACTCGCCTGCCCGAAATGGCACCCGGCATCTACATCGTCAACGCCCGCAAATACATCCTACGCTAATTAGTTAGTCCTCTGATAATATCATGGAGATGTGCCACCCCGGCACATCTCCTTTTTTTATCACATTAATAGGTAATAAGGGCGGTGGCTTGTGGGGAGGCGGCATTCCTGCCGCTTATAACATCCCTGCAGCCTATATATTTCCTGCTATATGTTCTTTTTTCAATTGAACGGCGGCCGGAAAGCCGCCGCCCCACACAACTTCCGCCCCACAATCAGCGTTAATTTCTGTTAATGCAATCCAAGAAAAACAAAAAGAAATAGCTTAAATTCTGATAAAATGTCTATCTTTAGGGCGGAATAGGTCCATGAGAACAAAAAAACAAGTAATTCATTAACCCAAAATCAAGTAACTAACAAACCGAAATTCAAGTAATTAACAAACCAAAATTCCATTACCCACCAAATCTCTAACCATATGAAAAAACAGCTACTCATCTCTGCCATGCTCATCAGCGGTGCTTTCGCCGCATGGGCGGCCGAACCGGCTCATCTGACCTCATCGCCCTATCAGGGTGCTGAAATCCAGACCGGAGGCTCTTATTATCTCTACAACGTGGAGACCGGCACCTGGCTCGACGGCAACGACATGATTCCCTACGCCTGGTCAGCCACCTCAATCCTCAACAAAATCGGCATGGACATCCGTCTCGACAAGCCAGCAGGCTTTGTGGGATACTCCATCTTCTGTTACTACCGCAACAACGGCACCTTACGCGCTAATGACTCGGAATCCAATTTTCAGTTCGGCATGGACGGCGGCGGGGATAGCTCCGACTGGATCATCGAACCGAAGGAAGGAAGCGTGCCCAATGCCTACACCATCCGTGTGGAAGCTCTCGACGGCACTATCTCGACCCCCTACCACTTGGGCGCTAACTGGATGGATGACTATAACTGCTATGTCCCCACCCGCGACCTCGACGGCACCGGGCTCTCCACCTGGCAGTTTGTAACCCGCGAGGAACGCATCGCAAAAATGGTGGAAGAAGCCAAGGCCAACCCCGAAGGCGCCGATGCTACATGGCTCATCCCTAACCACAGCATGACCTACAACAACATCCGCGATGACGAGGGCTGGAAGGGCACAACAGGTATCTTCGACCACGTCAAATTCGAAGACCAAAACTGGGTCTGCGAAGGTGACTTCCGCGGCTTTGTCGCACGAGAAGGCTGGCAGGGGATTATCGACAAATATGCGGTGATAGAAGGTCTCCCCGAAGGCTCCTACGACTTCTCAATCCATGCCTATTATCGCGAAGGCTCTCCATGGGAAACCGGTAAGACCTCTGGACCTTTCAACAACAAGGCATGGTACTACGCAGGCGCATCCAGCGCACTCATAATGAATCTGTTCGACCAGACCAGCCCTGTGCTGGATCGACAGAAAGGCTATACCGACGAAGTCAATGGCGTTTACTTCGCGACATACGGCTCAGGTGTCGCATTCCATTACGGTTTCTTCAAAAACGGTCCTCTCAGCGCCAACGTATCGTCCACAGGCAAACTCGTGATCGGTCTCTGGAAAAACGAGATTATCCCTCAAGACTCCTTCGCCTTCAAACAGATGACCCTCACTTATAAAACCGCCAAAGTCAACGAAAACACAGCCGCTCTCAAGGAGCGCCTCAGCGCCCTTATCGCCGAAGGCGAGAAATACGCTTCTGCAGAGGGTCTTGCCGAAGCTGTCAACGCTGCCAAGCCGGCCCTAAACGGCTCCGGTTCCGACATGATGGCCGCAATCCGCGAGCTTTCGCCATTAGTAGCCCCACACCGGGAAGCTGCCGAAATTCTCGACATCTTCACCCGCACCAAGGCTCTTTGCCCCGCCGGCACTGACGTAAGCAAGGCACAGGAACTCTTCGACGCCGCTCAGAACAAAGATGAGAAGTGGCAAGCCATCAACACCCTCCGCGGCATCCGTCGCCGTGCCGAGAGTAAACGCCTGGCCGACATCCACACCGGAGCGTCGCAACTTGAGGAAGGCAAGATGTTCTACCTCTACAACGTAGGCCAGAAGCAGTTTATGGATGCCGGTGGCGAATGGGCAGTTCACCCCATTCTCGACATCCCCGGTGCCGAGTTCACTCCTTATCAGGTTGACGCCCAGACAGGCCTCACTTGCAAGATCAGCACCAACGTCCGCGCATCGGAAACCAACCACTGGTTCGCCGACTGGGGCTCGATGGATGCCGACAACTCCTGCCTGTGGGCATTTGATCCCGTCAGCGGCCAGGAGAACGTGTTCACCATGTATCAGGCATCGTCAGCCGAGAAGGGACACGTGATATTCTACGAACACGCCGCCGCATGGGGCACAACCTGTCAGTCCACCCAGTGCGAACGAGCCGTAGATTATAAAGTCAACGAAAGCACCGTAGACAAGACCGACCCCAACGCTTGGTGGAAAATTGTGACCCGCGAGGAACGCGACGCCATGATTGAGAAAGCATCGCTCACCAACCCCGTCGATGTATCATACCACATCGCCAACCCAGGTTTCCACCACTATGTAAATAATTGCAATCCCGACGCATGGTCAATCAAAGGCGGAAAACTCGCCATGGGGCAGATAGGAAATTATCTCGGCGCGACATGCGAAATCACAGACATCGAGCCCGGTGAATTCGAACTCTTCCAGGAGATTCCCGCTGGAGAACTACCCTACGGCGTTTATGTGATCGAATGCAACGGTTACTACCGCGACGGCAACCTCGATGCCATCCATCCCGTCAACATGTTCACCAACGATCCTGAGTCCACCGTGCAGCTCTGCAACATCCTCGACGGCGCCGACAAGGCTCCCGGCGAAGGCGTGAAAGTTGAAAAGGACGGCAAGACCTACGAGATTCCCGACAACTTCGAACAGACTGTTGCATTCTGCCGCGCCGGCGCCTACCGCAACCGCATCGTCACCAACTTCCAGAAGGATCCCGACGACATCGAGGAACCCAGCTTCTGGATCGGTCTTGAACTCCCCGCCGACGGCAACGAAACTCCCAACGCAGGAGGTACTATCAGCCTCGACGACGTCCGCCTCACCTACTACGGCAAAAACACCACTGTTGACGCCGTGAAGGAAGCTCTCGAGGCAGGCGTCAACGACATCTTCACCGAAGAACCCGCTGCCGCCGCCGCCGACAACCGCATCTTCAACCTGCAGGGCATCCAGGTGGCCAACCCCACCGTCCCCGGCATCTACATCCGCAACGGCAAGAAGTTCATCGTCCGCTGATAACAGAAATCAGCTTAATTCGTTTAAGCATTCAGACATTATAGACTGAATTTTAACAGCTTACAGCTTACAACATCCCACACCCATATCAGAGGTTGCGCTCCCCGCGCAACCTCTTTTTTTGTGGTGATTATTTATAACAGTTTATAACGGCGGTTAACGGTTTATAACGGCGGCAGGAAAGCCGCCGCCCCATACAGCCCCCCTCCGCCAGCCTACTGCCCGCAAACGTATAAGGCATGTGTGGGGAGGCGGCTTTCCAGCCGCCTGCATATAAAGATTCCGGTACCTGTTATTCATTAAAACGGCGGCAGGAAAGCCGCCGCCACATACAGCCCCCCTCCACCCGCCTGCTGCCCGAAAACGTATAAGGCCTGTGTGGGGAGGCGGCTTTCCAGCCGCCTGCATATAAAAGATTCCGGTACCTATTAATAACGGCGGCAGGAAAGCCGCCGCTCCATACTTGGCCGCCGTAATATCACGATTTCCTGCCGGAGCGTAGGGAAAATATAAGCGGCGCCGACTCACGCCGGCGCCGTCTTATGACTTACGTTTTATTCGCTATAAACTGGATTTGGTATTGCAAAGATAGGCATTAACCCCTTAGCGCACAAGCCGCCGGAGCAAATTACCTACTATATGCGATAAACGGAGGTGCGCCGAGTCGGCGCACCTCCGCGTAGAGAATGAGATTTTGTTGAAGAATACTTTATTTTAGGTATTATCGGCGGCCGGGAGGGGGACCGCCGGGGCCTCTGTGGCCGCCGGGACCGCCCCAGCTGCGGTAGCTGTTGTCGGCAGGTTCGTTACCCTTGCCGAAGGTGTTGAAGCGGTAGGTGAACGTGAGCATGAAATAGCGTGTGAGCGAATTATACTCTGTGTCGTCGATGTAGTTGGCGGTGACTGAGCGGTTGACATTCTGCTGCTGCTGCAACAGGTCGTATACTTTGAGCATCACCGTGGCCTGGCGGTTGCGCAGGAACTGATACGACACGGAGGCGTTCCACATCCACTGGTTCTGATTGTAACCTTCCGCATAGCCCGACGAGGCGGTGTAGCTGATGTCGGTGGCAAGCACCAGCCCGAAAGGCGTGTAGTAGGTGCCGTTGAACGCGCCGCCATAGTTGTGCACCGTGGGTGTGCTGACGTTGGGCAACGAGTTCCAGGTGTTGCTCAGGCGGTAGAACGGACGCAGCTCCAGTTCGAGATTGCTCGGGCGGAACGCCAGCGAGGGGCTTTCGGCCACCATGAGCGAGCGCGAGCGGTTGCGCTCGGAGTTGTTATAACCCATCCGCTGGTTGAACATCACGAAGATGTTGTTGTTGAAGCTCCATGTTTTCTGTGAGCCGAAGGGGCGCGAGAACATGTTCATCACACGGAAATTCCACACACCGCCCACATTCTCGTAGGTGGTGAGGCGACCACCCGAGAGGGGATCGTAGGTGGTCTTGGAGATAATCGAGTTCTGATCAATCTCCACATCGGCCATCGACATTATGGAGCTTTGCGTTTCGGGGCTGTACTTTTGGAAACGCATGCGCAACGCGTGGGAAAAGGTGGGTTTCAGCGACGGATTACCCACAACAACATTCAGCGGGTTGGAATAGTCGGCCACAGGCTGCAGCTGTGTCATCGAAGGCTGCGACGAACGTCCGTGGTAGAAGGCATTGAGCGATGTCTGACGGTCGAATTTATAGCGGAACCGCGCGAATGGCGCCACATTCCACACCCATCGTTCGGGGATATTCTTGGCGCCGTTGATCAGGTTGACGGATTTCGACATCGAGGGCACCAGCGACATGCCCACCTCGAGATTATACTTCGAGGCCACCTTTTTATATCCGGCACGGATCTCCTGCGTGAAGAAATTGTTGCGGAACGAATTGGAGAGCGAGTCGGAATACTCCTGCGGGCCCAGGGGTATGTCGTAGGGATTTTCGGAGGAGAATGCCTGATCGAGCGGCACGCGGCGCCACACATCCTTGTCGGCATTGTTCCAGCGATAGTTCATGCGGTAGCTGAACACCAGGAAATTGCCGTTGGCGGCATCGCCCAGAGGTTCTGTCCAGCTCACGCGCGAGGCCACGGTGTTGCTCCAGGTGTGGTTGGCGGCATGCTGGTCATAGAGGTCGATGGAGTCGTTGCCCAACTGGTTCATCAGCTTGTAGAAGCGGTTGAACGACAGCGAGCGCTCACTCTCCCTAACATTGCTGAAACGATAGTTGGCCATCACCGAGAAAGAGCGCCCGCGACGCGACGCGAAATTGTGGTTATAGATCAGGCGGCCTCCGAATTCCCAGCTGCGCCCGTAGGCTTTCGAGGAGTTGTAGGAGCGGTTGACGGTCGACCGCGCGGCATCGCCGGCAAGCAGCGTGTCGACGCTCAGCTGCCGCGAGTCGTTCTGGTTGAACGAGAATGTGGGACGGAAATCGAGAGTGTTGAACGAGTCGGGCTTCCACTCGATGCGAAAGTCGGCACGCACGCTGTGGCCGCGGTCGTTGGCATCTCTTGCCGAGTTCTCCCACGAGGCGGAATCGGGGAAAAGGTACTGGCGGTTGCTGCGGGTGCGGGTGTCGCGGTCGGTGTGGCTGTACATCACATCGCCGCCCACGCGGAAAATCTCCTCTTTGCCGATATTGAAATTCACGCCGAAGCTCTGCGAGGTGTTGATGCCCCGGTCGCCGCCGAAGCGACGGAAGCGGTTGCCGTTGCCATCGGTGAATCCAAGGTCGTTGGTATTGTTGGCCGAACCGATAAAGGTCAGCTGATTGTTGTTCCAGAAGCGGTTTATGTTGAAAGTGGCCTGATAGCGGTCGTCGGTGCCGTAACCGGCCTCCACGGTGCCGAACCAGCCATTCTTCATGCCCGGTTTCACGGTGAGGTTGATCACAGTCTCATCCTCGCCGTCGTCAACGCCGGTGAGACGCGACAGATCGCTCTTGCGGTCGACCACCTGCAGCTTGTTGACCATGTTCACCGGCAGATTTTTCGACGCTACCTTCGGGTCGTCGGAGAAAAACTCTTTGCCATCCACCAGAATTTTGGTCACGGTCTTGCCGTTGGCCGTGATCTTGCCGTCGGCATCGACTTCCACGCCCGGCAGGCGCTTGAGCAGATCCTCGACCACGGCGTTGGGCTGGGTCTTATAGCTGTCGGCATTGAACTCCACCGTGTCGGTCATCACCTTTATAGGTGTCTTTACTCCCACGGCGGTCACCTCGCCGAGACTTACCGACGAGTCGCTCAGCCGCAGAGTGTCGGCACGGAGATTGGCATTGGCCACCCTGACAGGCATATAGCCCTTCTGATAACCCACATAAGATGATTCAATGATATATTTGCCCGGCTTCACCCCGGGTAGTGAATAGACGCCGTTGACATCGGCCACGCCCCCGGTAACCATCGAGGAATCGCGGGCCGAGAGGATGCGCACGGTGGCGTCGGCAAGCGGCTCCCCGGTGTTGTCGGCCACCACACCGCTCACTGTGTAGGCCCAGGCAGCTATCGCAGCGGCCGCGGCCGGCAGGAAAATAGTTAAACGTTTTGAATGAAACATTGTCGGGTTGTTTTATGCATCGCAAAATTACAAACAACCTCCACACCATGCAACCCCCATTTGACAAACAGCATGATTTCATCGGCTTTCCCTCGCAATTAACCTCTGTTAACAATGTTGCCGCAATGACCCGGGGTGATCAGCCCTGTCGGTCATTGCGGCAGCTTTTGCTCAATAACAGGAGAAAAAACAAGCTTTTAGAAAATAACCTGGAAACGCGCCTCAAGCATATTCACGTGGCGCGACGGGAGCAGGGTGTCAAAATGACGGTCGCGCACATGGGTGTAGCTGTAGCGCAGACGTGCGATCATATATTTGTTGATATAGTAGTTGAGCGTGCAGGAGGCATCGTTCGAGATACCGCCGAAGATGCCGGCGCGGGAGTCGGAAGCGTTGGTGTAATTATAGCCCAGCACCAGCTCCAATGACCGGGGCGCGGGAGTGTCGAGCCCGCAGGCCGAGTGGGAATAACCGTACTGGGTGCCGATGAGCAGCGTGCGGAACAGGCCGTAGGCACCCTGGGCGGTGTAGTGGCGAAGTCCGTTCTTGCGGGCGATGTTCATGTAGTAATACTGTGCTTCGAGAGCAAAACGTCCGCGGATAAACATCATTTCAGGACTCATCTTGAACGAACCGCGCGCATTGTCGACATAGGCCGTGAGCAGATTCACTTTCGACACCCTCGTGGGAAAGTTGGAGGTGTAGTTGAAAGCCGTGTGGTCATTCTCAGTGGGAGTGGAGTAATTGAACGAGCATCCGATCTGCATGGCGTCGCCGTCGGAGAAGTGAGGGCGCCACACCAGTCGGGTCTGCGCTCCCCACCCCTGCTTGCCCATTTCAGTGGCGTTTTTCTTCATCACATTGGCTTCGGCCAGCACCGACACAGCCGCGAAGAACTGGTTTTTGTCGTAGGTGTACTGAAGAGCAAGGTAACGGGGATTGGCATAGAAGAACTCATTAGACGAGGGTTCCTCGTAGCTCGGCTTCATCGATGACGAGGTCTCGGAGTTGAGACCGAACTGCGGCACGAAATAGCCTGCTTTCAAGGCGTTGGAAGGATTGAACATGTATTGCACGAATATATCCTTCATTCCCACCTTGCCATAGGCGAAGCCCATGTCGATCTTGACGTTCCACTTTCCGTAGGAGGCTTTAACGCCTATACGCACGTCGGGGATGGCGACTCCGCTGACAAACTTTTTGTCGGCCGAGCCTTCGGTCCAGTCACCGTTGCCGCCCATATAATAGGCACCGTCGAGAAGTATACGTCCTGTAGGGCGCACCGACAGTTTAGGTTCAGCGTCTTCGTCGGCAAATATGGCGGGGGCCAGCGCGGCCAGCATGACCGCAGCTATCATATAGCGTTTCATATGTGTATCCGTAAATAAATTAATAGATTAAGGAAAGGTATAGGGTGGCCGTAAAAATACGGGGAGGGGAAGGCGCTCAGTCGGTAGTCGTCGGAGAAGCGAGTTTACGCCCTTTTGCCACCTTGCCCTCTTTGTTCAGGCGGATGAATTCTTTCTTTGCCTTGTCGAGCTGGTCCAGAAATTCGGGGTCGGCGTGCAGACGGGCAACAGCTGCCGAACCGGTCAGATAGGCTGCATTGACGTCGCTCTGGAAATGGTAACCGCATATGACACGGCTCTCGCCCATCTCATAGCCGCGGCGCAGAATCTCGTCCTGGCGTGCGGGGTTTATTTCAGCAAGCACCAGTGCGGTGCCCCAGCCAATTGAAGTGTGGCCCGAAGGATAGGAACCGTTGGTCGACAGTTCGGCCTGCTGGGCGGGGTTGCAGGTGTCCTCGTCATAGAAACTGAAGGGGCGCGTGCGGTTGTACTTTGTCTTGGCGTCGCGGGTGGCCAGGTCGCCGCAATCCTCGCGCATGCCGATTACGAGTTTGTAGATTTCGGGAGTGCCATCCTTGGTGATTTCAACGCCGAATGCTTCGGAGAATGCCTGGGGCACACCGTCGCCACCTACGTTGGCGTCGCGCGAAGCCTGGGCGCCGCGGGGAGTGTTGCGCAGCGTTTTGCCCCAGTTGTAGCGGGCCTGGTCGTTAAGAAATTCCACGGAGCCGCCGTCGGGAGGACCGGGCAGGATGAAAAGACTGTTGGGGGCGTCGCCCTCATAGAGGAAAAACAGATCGGGATTTGTGGAGTGATCCTTGACTTTGTGAACACTTTCCTGGGCCTGGAGGGTGTAAGCGCCCGCTGCAATCAGGAATGTCGCCATGATGCCTCGCAAAGAGGCTGAAATGGAGTTTTTCATGAAACTGGGAGTTTATAAGGTAAATATTGTTAAAAATGAAACGTATGATTCATTCAATAGTTCACCCCCAGGTGGATTTTAACCTATCTCAGGCGGGATTGAAGCGGACGGGCAGCGGCTGCTGCTCGCCGGTGAAACGTTGGGGTAGCCTGTAATCGTAGGCAAGGACACCGTTGACCCAGGTCTGTTCCACACGGAAGTTGAGACGCATGCCGGCGTAGGGTGTCCAGCCGCATCGGCTCACCACATCGGCATTGTCGATAGTGTAGTCATCGTCGGGATTGATAATAGTGATGTCGGCCCAGTAGCGCGGGCTGATGAAGCCGCGGCGGTCGATGCCGAAAAGCCGCGCGGGGTTGTTGCACATACGCTCCACCACCTTTTCGTAGCTGAAATAACCGCGGCGGGCCAGCTGCATCATCAGCGGCAGCGAGAACTGCACGCCGGGCATGCCCGAGACAGCGGTGAGGGCATCGCCCTGTTTCTGCTCCAGCAGATGTGGGGCGTGGTCGGTGGCTATGATGTCGATGCGACCGTCGCGCACAGCCTTGATCAGGGCCTTGCGGTCGTCGTCATCCTTTATTGCGGGATTACACTTGGTGAGACCGCCGTTTTTCCCCACAGAGTCGCTGTTGAACAGCAGATAGTGGGGACATGTCTCGGCGGTGATACGCTTGTCGGCGATGGTTCCGGGAGCGAAATATTGCAACTCGTCGGCAGTGGTGACATGGAGCACATGCAGGCGCGCGTCGCACTTGCGGGCCAGCGCCACGGCATGGGTTGTGGCTTCGATACATGCCTGCCGCGGACGCACCAGATGGTGCAGCCCCACGGGGATGCCGTCGGGAAATTCGCCTTGAAGCCGTGCGCGCTCGGCGGCGATTACCTGCTCGCTCTCGGCATGGACGGCGATCACCCCGCGGATGTTGCGGAAGAGGCGGTTGATTGAGCTGTCGTCATCGACCAGCATATTGCCCGTCGACGATCCTAAGAACAGCTTCACACCGGGCACAATGGTGTAATCGGCTTCCAGCAGCTGGTCGAGATTGTCGTTGGTGGCGCCTAAGAAAAATGAATAATTGGCGGCCGAAACCTCGGCGGCACGCTCCATCTTAGCCTGCCACGCCTCCAGTGTGGTGGTGGCGGGCCGGGTGTTGGGCATATCGAAAAACGAGGTGACGCCGCCGGCCAGGGCGGCGCGGCTTTCGGTGGCGATGTCGGCCTTGTCGGTCATACCGGGATCGCGGAAGTGCACATGCTCGTCGATGGCGCCCGGGAGCACCATCTTGCCCTCGCAGTCGACAATCCGGTAATTGGCAGGGTCTACTTCGCGCAGGTTTATGCGCCCGTAGGTCACCCGCTCAATAAATCCACCATTCACCGTCACGCTTCCGATAAAGCGGAAGCCATCGTTGAATATCAGACCGTTGGCAAATAATATCGGTTTCATTGGCTCTGATATGTAACTGGTCGAAGGGAGTGTGTGCACTGATCATTGCCGCGCAGCGGCGAGCCTGGCGGACCGGGGATATTTGCGCGTCAGCGACGACAGTTTAAGCCTTATCACTCCGAAAAACGCCTCGGAGAAGATGCCCGACGACATTTTGCTCGTACCTAACACTCTGTTGACAAATATAATGGGAATCTCGCCGACGCGGAAGCCGCATTTCGACGCTGTGAACTTCATCTCAATCTGGAAGGCATAACCCTTGAACTTGATTTTGTCGAGTTCCATGGTGCGGAGCACCTCGGCGCGGTAGCAGCAGAAGCCGGCGGTGGTGTCGGCGACTTTGAGACCGGTGACGGCCCTGACATACTTCGAGGCGAAATAACTCATGAGTACACGACCCATGGGCCAGTTGACCACATTCACCCCGGTGAGATAGCGCGACCCTACGGCCACATCCATCTTTCCGGATGCACAGGCGTCATAGAGTTTCAGCAGGTCGGCGGGATTGTGCGAGAAGTCGGCGTCCATCTCGAAAATATAGTCATAGCCATGGTCGAGACCCCATCTGAAGCCTGTGATATAGGCTGTGCCGAGGCCGAGTTTGCCCGCGCGCTCTATCATATGCACCCGTCCGGGATAACGCTCCATTTGGGCACGGACCAGACCGGCGGTGCCGTCGGGCGAATTGTCATCGATTACAAGCACGTCGAAACGGTGCGGGAGCGCCATCACGGCATCGATTATCGCCGTGGCATTCTCCTTCTCGTTATACATGGGAATGATTACAAGACCGTCGCTTCTGTCTTCCATCTCTTGTCAGGTTATTGAGGGCAAAGTTACTGACTTGTTTGTGATTTTCCAACTTTTTTCGCGCTTTTTACAGGCTTTTTCGCGCCCTGCTGTTATTATTTCGCACCCCGCTGTTATTATATGTGCGATTTTGCGTAACTTTGCACTGCAATTGTAAAACCGAAGCTCAAACAGCATATAGATGATCACACAGGAACAGCTCAAGGAGATTCTCGAGCGCACCGCCGCACTCGAGAAATATCTCGACATCGACAGCAAGAAAATCCAGATCGAAGAGGAGGAACTCCGCACTCATGTGCCCGACTTCTGGGAGCACCCCAAGGAGGCTCAGGCACAGATGAAGAAAATCAAAGATCTCCAGGCCTGGGTCGACGGCTACAAGGAGGTGGCTGCCGCCGCCGAAGAGCTGCAGAACGGCTGGGATTTCTATAAGGAGGAACTCGTCACCGAGCAGGAACTTGATCAGCTCTATGCTTCCGCACTCGAAAAGACCGAGGCGCTCGAGCTGCGCAACATGCTCCGCCGCGAGGAGGACCACATGGGCGTGGTGCTCAAAATCAACTCCGGCGCAGGCGGTACCGAGAGCCAGGACTGGGCCTCGATGCTCATGCGCATGTATCTGCGCTACTGCGAGAAACATGGCTACAAAACCTCGATTGCCAACATTCTCGAGGGGGACGAGGCGGGCATAAAATCATGCACCATCAATGTCGAGGGTGATTTCGCCTACGGCTATCTCAAAAGCGAGAACGGCGTGCACCGCCTGGTGCGCGTGTCGCCCTACAATGCCCAGGGCAAGCGCATGACCTCATTCGCATCGGTGTTTGTGACTCCTTTGGTAGACGATGCCATCGAGGTGAAAGTGGAACCGGCGCTGATGTCGTGGGACACCTTCCGAAGCGGCGGTGCCGGCGGTCAGAACGTAAACAAGGTGGAATCGGGCGTGCGTCTGCGCTACCAGTACACCGACCCCTATACCGGCGAGAAAGAGGAGATTCTCATTGAAAACACCGAGACCCGTGACCAGCCCAAGAACCGCGAGAACGCCCTGCGCCATCTGCGCTCCATCCTCTATGAGAAAGAGCTGGCACACCGCATGGAGGAGCAGGCCAAGGTTGAGGCCGGAAAAATGAAAATCGAATGGGGGTCGCAGATCCGTTCGTATGTGTTCGACGACCGCCGCGTCAAGGATCACCGCACTGGCTACCAGACCTCCGATGTAAACGGCGTGATGGACGGCGATCTCGACGGCTTCATCAAAGCATACCTGATGCAGTTCTCCGGTGAATGACATGCGTTTCCCGCACTATCTGAATTTTCCGGTGAATAAGAGCTTGTTTAATAATAAATGTTACCGATAGGGCGGTCACTGGTCGAGCAGATTTCTGCTTGCGTTGAGGGAGTTATGGGGTTCCATAACGACCGATGCGCAAACAGAAAGATGCCGGACAGTGGCCGACACATGGTATTATTTTCATGACATTCACATCTATTAAAACTTATTTTCATGTTTCTGAGTAATACCTTTTGTGAAAAGTTACCTTTGTTTCACATATCCCGGCCTGCTTTCGTCCTGCTCCTCAGTCGTGTACACACGTACACTCCTTCGTCACACGACGAAATCAGGCTCAGGATATGCGACCCTATCGGCAATATTTATTATTAAACAAGCTCTAAGGATAAAACTAATTGCCGCCGGGCACTCTCGGCAGTGTCCGGCGGCAGTTGTTTTTTGAAGCTTAATTGTACGCCTTTGGCGCTATGTGATTGTTGCTTTATTATCTTTACAATACTAAGACCATATACAGGGCGAAAGGTTTAACCGCCCCGGCATATTTTTTCAAAAAAATTTCCAATCCGTCATCCGCATGAACCGAGCGTTACAGAAACTGGTATACATCTACTTCATTTTCATGTTGGTATTCGTGTTGATGAAGCCGGTTTTCATGACCGTCTACTACTCGCTGATCCATGCTCCGGCCTCGCAGTGGTTGGCCGTGGTGCGCCACGGATGGTCGATGGATGGATCGGTGGCAGGTTATCTGACCGTGATTCCGGCGCTGCTGACAGTGGCGCAGCTAATCACCCGGCGCCGGTGGCCGGCCATTGCCACTGACCTCTACATGGGCATTGCCGCCCTGACAGTGGCCGCTCTATACACCCTCGACCTCGGGCTGTACGGCTCGTGGGGCTTCCGTCTCGACATGACCCCCGTTTTCTATTTCACAACTTCCCCGTCGGCAGCCATGGCGAGCGTGGAGTGGTGGCACTGGGTGTGCGGCATCATCGGCGTGGCCGTAATAGCCTCGATGATATGGTTTGCCTACCGCTACACCGCCCGGCGCGTGGTCGTGGCGCCTCTTGAGGGTCGATGGCGAGTTGGAGGACCTGTACTGATGCTGCTGATTTCAGCACTGCTGGTGATTCCGATACGCGGCTCGCTGACGGTGTCGACCATGAACCCTTCGTTTGCCTGCTTTTCCGACAATCAGCGCCTCAACCACGCAGCAACGAATCCTCTGTTCAACCTCCTGTACTCCGCCACACATCAGGCCGGATTCGACCGCATGTACCGATTCATGAGCGATGACGACGCCCGCCGCATCACCGCCGCGATGCTTCGCGACAGCTCACCGGCAGCTGCGGCCGACTCTGTCACCGTGGCCGGCTTTGTCGATGCGTCCGGTTCCATCACCCTCTCCGACGGCAGCCCGCTCACCTCGGCGGCTCAACTCGTGAAAGCTCCGCGACCCGATATTGTGCTGATAATTCTCGAGAGTTTTTCGTCACACCTTATGCCGTCGCTCGGTGGCGCCGATGTGGCCACAGGACTCGACTCCATCGCCCGCGACGGGGTGCTATTCAGCAACGTGTACGCGTCATCGTTCCGCACCGACCGCGCCCTCACGGCCATACTGAGCGGATTCCCCGCGACTACCAACACCTCATTGCTCAAATTTACCGGGAAAATTCCTAATTTGCCCTCTATGCCTGCAGCCCTGAGGAATGCGGGATATTCCAACTCATATTTTTATGGCGGCGACGCCAATTTCACCAACATGAACGCCTACATCCGGTCGACCGGTTTTGGCTTGCTGGTCAGCGACAGGGATTTCCCTTTGAGCCAGCGCGCCTCGAAGTGGGGCGCCCACGACGGCGTGCTCTTCGACCGCGCCTTGCACCACATCGCCACGCGCGGCGCTTCGACGACGCCCGCATTCACAGTGGTGCAGACCTCCTCCTCTCACGAACCCTTCGAGGTTCCATACTCCAACCCGCATTTCACCGACAATCCACGCGCCAACGCTTTCGCCTATACCGACTCTTGCCTCACTGCCTTTGTGAGTTCTTTGCGACGGCTTCCCTCCTGGGAGAACACCTTAGTGGTGATCGTGCCCGACCACTGGGGATGCTGGCCCCAGGGACTCGGCCCGGCCGACCGTCACCGCATTCCACTGGTGCTCACCGGCGGCGCACTGGCGCAACGGGGTCTGCGCATCGACAAGACGGCCATGCAGACAGACCTTGCCGCTACCATCCTCGCGGCAGCGGGCGTCAGCTATCCCCTCACCTATTCCCGCGACATAATCGACCCTGCGACCCGGCCGGTGGCCATCTTCACCGAGCCATCGATGATCGGCATAGTCACTCCGGCTGATACGCTCATCTACAATCCCGACAGCGAAACCGTGATCGAAGCCTCGGGACACGATCCCGAAGCCCTCATTCCTCAGGCAAGGGCTTTCATGCGCGACATAAGCAACTCAATGCACAAGCTTTAGAACGACATCCCCCCGACGCAGAGAAACTCCCCCCGGTCAGCGGCCTGAATGTTAAATAATCATTCTCACCGCAATATTTTGCGGTGAATCGGCGTTTCCCGAATATATTGTGCTTTCCTCATTCATGATAGAATTCCTCAACAGTCTCGACACCTCGGCATTTCTGGCGATCAACGGAGCCCACAGCCCCTTTTTCGACAGTTTCATGACCATGTTCACCGGCCGCTACATCTGGATTCCGATGTATGCCATCGTGCTGTTGATTCTATTCCGCACATGCCGCTGGCAAACGGCCATTCTCTATCTTTCAGCTCTGGCCGCAGCCGTTTTCCTCACCGACCAGACATGCGCCACAATCATCCGCCCTGCGGTGGAACGCCTCCGGCCGTCCAATCCCGACAGCCCTATCTCCACGCTTGTCTACATTGTTGACGGATACCGCGGCGGCAACTACGGATTCCCCTCGTGCCATGCCGCCAACTCCATGGTGCTGGCCATGTTTCTGGCACTCTTCGTAAAGCGCCGCAGTTTCACCATTTTCATTTTCGGCTGGGCGCTGCTCAATTCCTATTCAAGGCTATATCTTGGCGTGCATTATCCCGGCGACCTCATGGCAGGCGCCGCCATCGGATGCCTCTTTGCCGGCATTTGCTACTGGGGCGCGTCGAAACTCGACCTGCGCCTGTCGTCGCTCCCCCGCCGCAACCGCTATGAACGGCTGGCCACTCCCCTGCTCCCTCCGCGCGTGGCAGGCATTTCAGGCAACTCGCCGGCCCTCAACATCACAGTGACGGGCGTGATGGTGGCGGCATTCACCATCATTCTCGCCATCATCGTCATCGCATCGGTGGCGCGCACCATATGAGCGGGGGTAAATAGCGTGGACACCGCCTTTTCCGTTTAGGTTTTCTCGGCAATTTTAGCTATCTTTGCCGCACGAACCAATTTTGCAACTCTAAGTGAAGAAATTAATCATTACCTGCATGGCGGCAGCCGCCATGCTCCTCTCGCCTGCCGACGCATCGGCACAGTTCAATATCGGTAAAGCTGTCAACGCAGGTTCCAAACTCCTCAAAGCCGCCACCCTCTCCGACGAGCAGATGGCTGCATACGCCAAGGAATCGGTCGACTGGATGGACACCCACAACAAGGTTTCCGACCCCGACAGCGAGTACACCAAGCGCCTCAACCGTCTCACGGCAGGCCTCAAGGAAGCCGACGGCATTCCCTTGAATTTCAAAGTATACGAAGTTATCGACGTGAACGCTTTCGCCTGCCCCGACGGCAGCGTGCGCGTGTTCTCATCCCTGATGGACATCATGTCGGACGACGAGCTTCTCGGCATCATCGGTCATGAAATCGGCCATGTTGCCCGTCGTCACTCCAAAAAGCAGTTTGAACAGGAACTCCTCACCGGCGCCCTACGCGACGGTGTGTCTTCAGCCGGCGGCAAAGCTGCTCAGCTCAGTCAGTCGCAACTCGGCGACCTCGGCCAAGCTCTCGCAGGGGCCAAATATTCGCAGAAGCAGGAAAAGGAAGCCGACGACGCAGGCTATGATTTCCTCCGTTCCAACGGCAAGAACCCCTGGGGCATGGTATTCGCTTTCGAGAAATTCCTGACACTCGACGGCGGCGGCAACGCCAAGAGCAGCTACATCGACCGCATGTTCTCCTCGCACCCCGAGACCAAGGACCGCATCGCCCGCATGGAAAAGCGCTGCAAAAAAGATGGCATCGAACGTCCGGCCCAATCCAAATAACCCTCGCGTCCGTCATGACTAAAACCATAGCAAAGGCTCTCCTCTGGGGAGCCTTGTGCATTTTTCTGATTTTTGCAGTCGGGGGCATCGTCTCTTTCGCCCGTCTCACCATATCCGACTGGCGGATACCGGCCTGCGTGTGCGCTGTCATCGGCATTTTCAGCGCTCCGCTGCAACAACTTCTGAGAGCCAGGATGGCGCTATGGCTCCGCTGCCTGATTCAGGCGGTGGCCGTCACGGTCATCTGCCTTTTCGGCTACTATCTGATAAACTTCATCACAGCCCAACAGGCTCCTGTACGGTTCGACGACGTTCTTGTTACGCGCGTCTATCGCGAGAAGCACTACAAATCGAAACGTGTGGGGCGCCGTCACTACACCCGCGGTGCCCCCTACTGGGTCTACTGCATGGACATTGAGCTGGCCGACGGCCGACAGAAGTCGGTCACCATCTCGCAACGGCGCTACAAACTTGTCGACGCGGGCGACACGGTGGGGCTGGCCTCCCGCCGCGGTATCTTCGGCAAAGATGTGATCGCTCCGGCCAATATCCGTTACTGATCCATTCTTACAGTCCCCTCCCATTCTGGGAAAAACAAGGCGCTGCGTCAAATTTTGACACAGCGCACTCTTTCAGCGTTTGGCAAAGAAGGTGTCGGTGCGTTCCGGCGACAGCATCTGCCATAGCGACGCCACTGTCCAGCCGGGAGCAAAGATTGTGTTGAAGAATCCCTTGCCGTTTTGGCCGTAATCCCAGGTGGTGTGCTGCACCACTTCGGGGTAATAGCCCATGCGGCCCATGCTGTACATGTGGTCTTTCGTCGGCAGCAGCTGCAACATTGAGGTCTGCATCACCGCTGCGAAATCAGTAAAACGCTGTTCACCGTAATATTCGCCGAGACGGTCGAGCACTGTGGCAAACTCAAAGATATACACATCGATGTGGTTGTTCTCGACCGACACATTTCCCCAGCCGCGCGATTGGAAACCCACTTCGCCCAGCATCTGGCCCGGTGCGAAAGGCACATCCCATGTATAATACCACGTCAGGGCCACATACGCCGCCTTGCGGCAGAGATCCATATAGTGCTCACGCTCCTTGCCCTTGGTCACATACGTGAGATAATACATGGCTGTCGAGGCATAGAGCGAAGCCTCCTTGTCCTCGCAGTTGGCATCGAGGGTGGATGAGAAATAGTCGGCCTTGTCAATAAGCTCTCGCTCGAGATAGGCGGCCGTGCGACGCGCGCACTCCAGATAGCGTTTATCCTTGAAATAGTCATAGGCCATGGCCAGAGGCACAGTTGCCGACGGGGTGGCTCCGCCCGATTTGTCGACGATCTCGCCGTCGGCTCGGAATTTGCGGGGGAAACTGCCGTCGGGATTCTCCAGAGTGATCAATTTGTCGAGCAACTTGCGCACCCGCATCTCCCAGCGGGGATGTTTCACTCCGCGGCGGCGCTCGGCATCGAGATAGCTCAGCAGAGCGAAAGCCCCCTCGCTCTGGCAACGGATATTGAACACGTCGGTGTGCCAGCCCGTTTCAAAGTTGGCATCCTGCACCAACAGCCCTTCGGGTGTGAATCCATGTTCAAGATGGCTCGCGAGCACATTCTCGGCCTTGCCGAGGATGTCGGCATCATTCTGCAAGAGTCCATACTCCTGCGCATTGAAGGCATTGAGCAGCACACGTCCTATGAAACCGACCTGATAATGCGGACGGTTGGCACAGTCGGCCACGCGCATGTCGCCCGAAGAGTAATATTTAAGAGGATACTGATCCACATAGCCGCAGCGGAAATAATTGGCCAGATATTTTTTTGCCTCGTCGGCCGACAGAGCTGTTTCCACCGGCGCAGGCTTCATAGTGTCGTAGCTATATTTCCATGTGTCAGTGACAAACGCGCTGTAATCGGGTGTCGTGGTGTGGCGGAGCTGCCATTCCAGACGCCGGCGGTCGCCTTTTTCAAGCTTTTCATAGGTGCGCACCGGGTCGATGAGCGAGAGTTTGCGGATATAGCGGCGGGGCGCCTCGGAGTAGGGATAACCGAATGCCAGCCGGGGCGTGCCCGAGCCGTTAAAGAATCCTGTAAAACCGATAGATGAGTGCGACGGCAACAACACATCGCCCGAAAGATTCTGGATTATGCAGTCGGCACTGTCGTCAACCTTTCGGAGCACAGTGAGGCCCTCGCCGGTGGCCGGATTGTAGATACCCGCCAGAGGGGTGCTCAGTCGGTCCTCACGCACCACCCAGGAGTCCGACGTGTGAAACGAAGGCGCACCTTCGGGCGACCGCAGATTCTTATGATACCAGAAACCTGGCAGATAAAATTCGCAGTCGGCATGGCTGGCGCCCCGCAACGGCTCTGTCTCGGCGATATTGAACCAGCATTTGTCTATAGCCACCACATTGTACACAATATCAGTCACGCTGTCGGACAGGGCGGTAACAGTGCGGGTCACCTTCACCGGCAATTCCGTGCCGTCGGCGGACAGCATCGACCCTCCGGCCGATTCCTTCAACTCATAAGACTGAGGCACACCTCCCGGTTCCATCAGGGTCAGCACCACATGCGCATCCCCCGATAAAATATTGTTTGCTCCGGCAGCATTCAAGAATATGGCGGACATAGCCGCTACAGCCAATCTTTTATATTTCATAGGTACTTGATTTTGGTTTATTGCGCAAATTTAGCAAACATTTTCGTTTTCCCCACACTTTTAACCAAAAACCCGAAAGAAAAATTAATGGCCGGCGGTAGGAAAAGATCTTTTCACAGGGCTACCCACTTATCCGGGTCAGAAAGTGTAGGAGAGGGCGATGGCAGGAATCAGGGCGTGGGTGTCGTATTTGCCGGTAAAAGAGCCGGTAGCCGGAAGGCGCGGGAATGCCGATTCGGGGAGATGGGCGTTGTCGAGCGAAGCGTTGTAGACAGGCGCAAGGAAGTCGGCATACTCGCCGGTACCGGTCTGGCCGCAGCCTGCCACATACATGAATGCCACATCAATGCCGAAGCGGGGCACGGGGCGGAAAGTGAACCCGACCGAGGGCTCTATCTTGGTCATGCCTGGTGTTTCGGGATTATAGAAATCCTTGTTGCAGGGGGAGCAGTCGATCATGAGACCGGCACGGACGTCGAAACGTTTTGTGAGATTGTACTCCGCTCCGAGGTGCCAGGTCCAGGCGTTGCTGTAATTCTTCGGCAGATTCTGATTGAATACAGGAGCCTCGGCAAACTCAATATCGAGTTTGCGGTAGGCCTTCCATCCGTTAAACTGGGCATCGAAAGCCACGGTGAGTTTCGGCGTGAATTTATAGGCCGCACCCAAAGTGAGGATATATGGGCAAGGCATCGATGCTTCGAAGTTGGCATAATTGATGTTGTCGAGTTTCTCCCCGAGCACCACACGGGCCTGCTCGTTGGCGTATGACACCTGAGCATCTCCCTTGCTGACATGCATCTCCATCTTCGAACGGAAAGAAAGGCCGAGCGAGAGTCGGTCGGTGGGTTTCCACATCACACCGATATTGTAGCCGAGCGCAAGCTGAGCCTTGCCGGTGAGGTTGACCGACGCCGGCGGGACATCGCCATATTTCGTATAGGGAGCGCCCATGCCCTGGGCGGTGGCGCTGAAATTCATCAGATCGATGAGTTTATCCATCGAGGAGGGAGACACCAGTGCTTTGTTGAGATTCACCGAACCCCATGAAATCATGAGGCCGGCGCCGACAGACAGATTTTTCAGCGGGCGCCACGACACTGTGGGCTGGAGGGTGAAGACCTTGAGGTCGACCGACTGGTTGAGCACCGCGCCTGGCCATGACTTTCCCCAGTCGATCGAGCTGCCATAGGGGGTGTAAAACACCACGCCGGCATGCAGGCCATCGTAAATGCGGAATGCGGCGGCCACATTCATCGGCGTGGACACTTTATTGGAGGTTTCGTAGCGGGTGCCGTCGAAGTCACATGTCGCCGTGGATTTTATAGCGGTGAAACTGCCTGATACGTTCACCTGATTGTCGGAGAAGGCCAGTGCACCGGGATTGAAGATCTGGCTCTCCGCGCCTAAATCGAGAGCTACGCCTGTCTGGCCCATGCCGATCTGACGGGCACTGAATGTGTTTACCTGATAGCCTTCGGCCTTTGCAGAAAAGACTGCAATTGCCGCCATTGCGGCCAAAAAAATTCTGTTCATTGCGACAAAAGTACCAACTTTTGCCCAAATAGCCAAATTATTTGATAAAAAATTGTTAAAAATATGTTTTGCAGCATATTTGCTGCCTTTATCTCAGGAATTGTCCGGCATGGAAAAAGAGACCGAAACTAAGCCCGAAATTCCAGTTGTGGGCAGGATATGTGAGATAGTTCATATAACCGCAGATCGAGGCGAAGGGAAGATTGTATACCAGATCGAGCTGCCCCACAAACTCGGGATTGCTGAACCATCCCCCATAGCGCGGCCGGTCGCTCCCCTCCTCCATCATAATCCGGCGAAACGGCAGAAACATGTTGGCCGACAGGCGCACCTGGGCGCGGTTCATAGGTTTCCATATCGGCACCAGACCCACTGCAAAAAAAGAGTTGGCGTGGAACCGCTGGTTGAACACTCCCGCTGTGGCAGGGGTCGGGGAAAAGCCCGGAGCGTTGACCACCGAAGCATAATAGCTGTTGAGCAGTTCGCGCGACGACACCAGTACATCCCACGTGGTGCCCATGGAGAAGTTGTTGTGCACCGGGAAATACCATCCACCCGAGAACTCTCCCTGGAGCCAGTGCGCGCGGTCGTCGAGGAACTCCTGAGCGCCATCCTCCGAAACCCGGCGATAGTGATAACGCCCCATGACTCCCATGACCGTAAGGTGGCAGTCATACCCGTCGGAAGGGTAGCTCTGGTTGTCGAGATTGTCGAATTCAAGTCGTGCCACCGCCTGTCCGAGATTGAATGTGGTGCGCTCCTTGCCCGACATACTGAAGTCTCCGCGGTCCGACGAATAGAAATTGCTGCGGTCCTGGCCGCCGCCCACGCCTACCGAAGCCTTCCCGGCGCGAGTCACAGCCCAGGCATAATTGATGCGTCCGAATCCCTGATTGCGGGTGATAAACGCAGGGGAATTATCCTCGTAGAACAGTTTGTCGCTCTCATAAAACTTCTGACGCTGATATGTGCCTTCGAACTCAAACGCCGAAGGACGGCGTGTGGGCACATAAAGCCGTCCACGCATCGAAGCGGCCATATAATTCTGCCCTATCCACCCCATGACGCTCACCTCGGCCGAACGGAACGACATGGCCGAATAGTCGGCCGCCACGAAAATCATGGAGTTGATCGACGATGACAGATACCCTCCGCAACTCACCGACAGGTTTGACTTCACAGAGGCGTCGAGATCGAGGGTAAACATCCCTGTGGCCGGATTGTAGTTGGCCTGCGGAAAAAGATTGCGCAGACGCCCCGGGGAGATGGCTGAATAATATGACAGGCGCGCACGCTCGATGCCGAATGTGTCGATTCCGGCAGGCTGGAACAGCTGACGGATATATTCGTTCTGCTGATGTGTGCCTCCTGTGACATGCACCGAGTCGAAACACACTGCCGGCGTGGTGGATTTAAACACTTGTCGGCGGGTGCGACGTGTCAGAGCCGGCACGCGCGAGGTGACTCGACCGCAGATCGAATCCATATAGCTCATAGCCGTCTGATAGCCTATCTCGCTTATCTCCTTACACTTTCCGAAATCAAGAAGCGAGAACTGCCCCACATCCACATGCACGCGGATACCCTTTTCGGGGGGCACCTCGTAGTCCTGCGGCTGTATGATCATGGTTTCCAGCTGGTTGATGATGTCGTTAGGCGGAGGCACCGTGTCGGGCACATGCACATCCACGCCTATGATGAAATCGGGAGCGAAATCCTGCTCCATCACATCTACCGGGAAGTTGTCGTAGATGCCGCCGTCGTAGACATAGTTGCCGTCGATCTTAATCGGCTGAAACACCGGCGGGAAAGTCATCGATGCGCGGATAGCGTCGGAGAGATGTCCCGAGCCGAGCACCAGTTTGCGGCGCCTCGCCACATCGGAGGTCACACACCTGAAAGGCACGAACAGATTGTCGAAATTGCCCCGGCATTGAGCGGTATAGGCCGCAAACAGCTCCATGTAGGCAAAATTCATCGGAATGGGGGAAATGAGACTTGAGGGCATCAGCGACGTGGCCGGCGCCGAAGGATCCTTGTGGATGTTGATTTCAACCGACCCGAGTGCCGGCGTCTGCGGCTTCTTCACAAAATAATATGTGAGATTGGGATCGATGCGTCCCTTCGACCAGTTGGCAAACCCCGGCGAAAGGATCATATCGGTCATCTCCTCGGGAGTATAGCCAGCGGCATAGAGACCGCCGATGATGGCGCCCATCGATGTACCCGCCACATAATCGATAGGTATATCATGCTCCTCAAGAGCCTTGATCACACCGATATGGGCTATTCCCTTGGCGCCTCCGCCCGAAAGCACCAGACCTACCGACTGTCCGGTATGCGACAGCTGCGGCCCGACTGCCGTCACTTCAGTGCTATCCATTGCTTCAGGCGTCACAGCCGACGCGTCTGCGGAATATATAAATAAGGTGACTGCCGCCATAATGCGGCCCAACATCCTCTTCCAAGTCATATATAAGAAGAATTATACTAAGCCACAAATTTAACTATAATTTTTCATAAAAATTTGTTCATATAAGAAAATATATGTAAATTTGCATAAAATATCGGACATTCTTAGGTGTAAAAACAATCATCTATTTTATTCATCTCTCAAATCACTCACATTTTTTAATGGAAAATTCAAATCAGGGCAATTTCGCCCCTCAGGCCCAGCAGGCAGTTCCCGCCGCCGGTATGGACTTCATGACCGCAGTGAAGACCTGTTTCTCCAAGTACGCTGATTTCAGCGGCCGCGCAACCCGTTCGGAATACTGGTACTTCTTCCTCTTCCAGTTCATCTGCGGCATCGTGCTTGGCTGGATTCCTATCGTGGGCTGGCTCGTATCTCTCGCTCTCCTCGTTCCCCAGCTGGCAGTTGCATGGCGTCGTCTGCACGACATGGGCAAATCCGGTGCCAACTACCTCTTCATCCTCATCCCCCTGGTAGGCTGGATCTTCGTTCTCATCTGGCTCTGCAAAGAGACTCAGCCCGGCGACAACCAGTACGGCCCCCAGCCCCTCGCCTGATTTCATCACTGACAATCAGCTTCCGTCAACCGGAACACAATAATCGGGTTAATATTTCAGAACCCGATCAAAAGAAAAAAGGCGCTGTGTCAAAATGCTTGATACAGCGCTTTTTCTATCCGGATGGGAGGGTGCTGTAAGAATGGTTCAGATAGCAGGAGCCATTATGACACACCTTTTTTTGTGGAATCATCCGCCGATCAGGGCGACTGTGGAGAGGCAATTTCTCTACCGCCGGTGTGTGGAACGGGGGCAGCCACGGCAATTGCCGGAGGCGGTGTCAGACGATCCGCAGCACGACGAGCAACCGTCGCCTCGGTCATTGCCACCGCAACAGGGAGGGAGCGACGAATCTCCTCCCCTGCGACACCGGCGACTCCAGCGGATAAAGCGCACCACGCCCCTCACCGACTTCAACAGCGCAAGGCCGATGATGACGGCCACACAAATCCATTGAATCCAGTCGTTGAATGTGACTACACACAGACCAAAGGCGTTGAGACTCATGACGTGGGAGGATTTTTCTTTAACAATGCGTTGAGTTTGCCGGGAGTCAGGTCGGCGTGGTATTGCTCGAAGGGGAGGCGCAAAGCGCAACCGGCGCGGAATTCCGAACAGCCATAAGCCGTGCGCCCTTTAAGCAGATGACCTTTGCCGCAAAGCGGGCATATAATCTGCTCGAGCTTCCGCACGGCGGGTTTGCGCGGTGCCTTGGGTTTGGCGGGAGTTGCATTTGCGGCGGAAGCTGCGGCAGTTCCCCCGGCACCGTCGGCGGGGGATGCAGCAGAGGTTGCGGGTGCTGTACCGGTTTCGATATGGCGCTGCGAATTGTCGCTCATAACATCGCGCACAATGCGGTCAATCTGCACTTTCAGCTCGTCGATAAACTCCGTGGCGGAGTATTCCCCGCGTTCGATCCGACGCAACCTACTCTCCCATATGCCTGTGAGCTTGGCACTTTTGAGCAACTCCTCGCTGATGGTGGCGATAAGGTCGATACCGGCCTGCGTCACCATAATATTTTTCTTCTTTCTAAAGATATAGTTACGCTTGCAGAGCGTCTCAATGATGGCGGCGCGGGTCGACGGGCGTCCGATGCCGTTCTCCTTCATCGCTTCGCGCAGAGCCTCGTCATCCACGGTCTTTCCGGCCGACTCCATGGCTCGGAGCAGAGTGCCTTCGGTGTAATATTTCGGAGGCTGAGTGGTCTTTTTAGCCATGGAAGGCTCATGAGGACCGCTTTCGCCCTTGTCGAAATGAGGAAGAATGCTGTCGGCATCGGCCTCCTGAGCCATCTCACCCGGGCGTGAATAAAGCTGACGCCACCCGGGATTGGTCACGACTTTGCCCGAAGCCTTGAACTGCACGCCCCCGGCCTCGCCCGTCACATTAGTCTGGTTAAACTCGCAATCGGGATAAAAGGCAGCGATAAACCGCTTTGCAATAAGATGATAGAGCTGACGTTCATCACCGACGAGCACCTGCGGCGACTGACCGGTGGGGATAATTGCATGGTGGTCGGTGACCTTGGTGTTGTCGAAAACCTTCTTGCTTTTCGGCAGGCGGGGCAGCTGGAGCAGAGGCGCCGTGAGGGGTGCGTAGGGGGTCATGGCGCGCAGTATGCCAGGCACGGTGGGATAGATGTCGTCGGAGAGATATGTGGTGTCGACTCGGGGATATGTGGTGACTTTCTTCTCATAGAGACTCTGGATGTGGCGGAGGGTGACCTCGGCTGTCCATCCCCAGAGCTTGTTGCACTCCACCTGCAGCGAGGTGAGGTCGAAAAGACGAGGTGGCGCCTCACGCCCTTTCTTCTCCTCCACGGAGGTGACGGTGAACGGTTGCTGCCTGATTGCTTCAAGCAACTCCGACGCCTCGGCCTCCGACTTGAAACGTCCGCGGGTGGCATTGAACGTGGCGCCGCGGTAGAGGGTCTTCAGTTCCCAGAAATCTTCGGGACGGAAGTTGGCGATCTCGAAATGGCGCTGCACCACAAGCGCAAGGGTGGGGGTCTGCACGCGGCCGATAGAGAGCACGGCGCCCGCCCGGCTGTATTTCAACGAATACAGCCGGGTGGCGTTCATACCTAAAATCCAGTCGCCTATGGCACGCGACAGCCCCGCGAAATAGAGATTGTCGAAATCGGCCGAGGGGCGCAGATGCTTGAATCCGTCGCGGATCGACTGATCGGTCAGCGATGAAATCCACAGACGTTTCACCGGGCATTTCACACCGGCCTTCTGCATCACCCACCGCTGGATCAGCTCACCCTCCTGGCCGGCATCACCGCAGTTGATGATTTCGTCGGCGTTGGAGAAGAGTGTGCGGATCACATTGAACTGTCGTTCGTAGTTTTGCGACGGTATGAGCTTGATGCCGAATTTAGGCGGAATCATGGGCAGATGCACCATCGACCACCTTTTCCACAGATCGGTGTAGTCGTGCGGTTCCTTCAGTGTGCACAGGTGTCCGTAGGTCCATGTCACCTGATAGCCGTTACCCTCATAGTAACCGGCCTCTTTCCGGCCGGCGCCGAGGATGGCGGCTATATCCTTGGCCACATTCGGTTTCTCCGTAATACAGACGATCATCAGGCTGACTGGCTACTTGCGGATCGGGGATTACTGACGTGCGGGGGCCACAACTTCGCCATCGGCGGTGTGGAAAGTGAGAGTTGCTGTCTTGGGAAGTTTGCCCTTGAAGGGGAAGTCAAGCTCAATCACCTGCACCGAGGTGTCGTCGAACTGGAATGAGCGGCCGAAGTCGAGACCGTCGATGTCGGTGGCCTTGTATACCTTCTCGCCGATCTTCAGGTCAACGGAATCCACTGTGTGGGGAGTGTTGGCGTAGCCCATAAGAATCACCTGCAGACGAATACCGCTGTCGGTGGGGGTGGATTTGTCGGGGATGACGTTGAACTCGGCGTCGACGGCGCTAACCTGAGCCGACACGGGAGTTGCCACTGTTGCGGCGGCGCCCCCTGCGAGGAGCAGGATGGCAGCCAGACGGATTGCTTTCATAGTTGCTATGTGATTGATGATGTGTTGAAAATCGTTATTGATGGTCAGGCTTTCTTCTTGGCCTCTTCCCAGAGCGCGTCCATCTCCTCGAGCGATACGTCGCGCAACCGGCGACCCGATTCGCGCACACGGTTCTCGATGTAGTAGAAGCGCGAGATGAATTTCTTATTGGTCTTTTCAAGCGCATTCTCGGGAATGACGCGATAGAGCCGCGCGGCATTCACCAGCGAGAAGAACACATCGCCCATCTCCTCCTCCATGTTGCGGCGGCTTTCGGCGATGCGGTCCGAGAGGGTGGAGGCATCGGTGCGCGGCAGCGTGGTGGCGCCGTCGGTCTCGTCGCGTCCCTCCTTGGCGGCACGGGCAAGGGCAAGCTCCATTACGCGCACTCGCTCGGCCTCGGTCGAGAACTCGCCGATTTCCTCGGTCACCTTGGCCCACACCTCGCAGGCGTTCTGCCAGTCGAAGCCGGCGTTGGCGGCTTTCTCCTGAATGCGGAAGGCCTTGTTGAGCGCCGGCAGGGTCGAGGGCACGCCGTCGAGCACCGACCGGTGTTCCTCCTGCGGGCGCTCTTTCAGTTTTATGTCCTCCCAGTTCATGGCCACCTGACGCGCATTGTCGGCGGTGACGTCGCCATAAATGTGAGGATGGCGGAATTTGAGTTTGGCCACCAGCGAATCGCACACGTCGGCTATGTCAAACTGTCCTTTTTCCTCGGCTATCTTGCTGTAGAACAGCACATGAAGGAGCACATCGCCGAGTTCCTTGCGGATTTCGGCATCGTCGGCATTGATCAGAGCCTCGCAAAGTTCATATACCTCCTCTACGGTGTTGGGGCGCAGCGACTCATTGGTCTGCTTGGCGTCCCAGGGGCATTTCACGCGCAGAGTGTCGAGTACGTCGATGAGCCGGCCGAAGGCCTCCATCTTCTCCTGACGTGTGTGAGGTCGGTTATTCTCCATAATCATTTGGGTCTTGACGGCGTAGCCGGAGCATCCGGCAGCCGGGATTATTTCTTATACCGGGATTATTTCTTATAGTTGCTGATGCCGGTTTCGAGCCACTGCACGAATTTTTCCAGATCCTCGTCGTAGAAATATGGCAGTGTGAGAGCCTGGCCGGCATTGTCGAGTATTATATAGTATGGCTGGGAATTGGCACCGAACTTCGAGCGCTGGAGATAGCTCCACTTGTCGCCCACGGTGGTCAGCGTCACTTTCCTTCCATTCTCTTCGACTGTGATCGGCGACGGAAGTTTAGTCTTGTCATCGACCATGAGCTTGATCAGCACGAAATTCTCCTTGACGATGGAGCTTACACGACCGGTGTCGAACACAGCGCCCTCCATCTTGCGGCAGTTGACGCAACCGTAGCCCGAGAAGTCGATAAGCACCGGACGGCCGCTCTCGCGCGCATAGGCCATCCCTTCTTCAAAATCATCGAATTCTTCAAAGCGACCACCTTCATAAAGATTGAAATCCTGCGTGAACAGCGGGGGGACAAATGCGCTCACACCCTTTAGGGGCGCGCCCCACAGACCCGGCAGCAGATACAACGCGAAGCTGAGCGATGCCAGCGAGAAGAAGAAACGGGGCAGCGACACATGGTCGAGGTCGGCGTCGTGGCTGAATTTGATTTTTCCGAGCAGATAGAGGCCCAACAGCACGAAAAGAATCACCCAGAGGCTCACAAACACCTCACGGTCAAGAATTCCCCAGCCATAGGCAAGGTCGGCCACCGACAGGAATTTGAGCGAAAGCGCCAGCTCAAGGAAGCCTAACACCACCTTAACAGAGTTGAGCCATCCGCCCGAGCGGGGCATCTCCTTAAGCCACGAAGGGAACATGGCGAACAGCGTGAAGGGAAGCGCCAGCGCCAGGGCGAAACCGCCCATTCCCACTGCCGGACCTGTCAGGTCGCCCATCGAGGCGGCCTCCACAAGCAGAGTACCGATGATCGGGCCGGTGCATGAGAACGACACCAGAGCCAGGGTGAAGGCCATGAAAAATATGCTCACCAGTCCCGAAGCCTTTTCGGCGCGGGCGTCGGCCGAGTTGCTCCATTTCGAGGGGAGTTTGATGTCGAAACCGCCGAGAAACGACACGCCGAAAAGCACCAGAAGAGCGAAAAAGCAGAGATTGAATATGGCGTTGGTGCTGAGTTCGTTGAGTTTGCTGGCTCCGAAAATGCCGGTGATCACCAGACCTAATGTGAGGTAAATCACTATGATGCTCAGGCCGTAGATCATGGCGTCGCGGACCGATTTGCCACGGCTGCCGCTTTTCTTCAGGAAGAAGCTCACCGTCATCGGTATCATGGGCCACACACAGGGAGTGAGCAGCGCCAGCAGACCGCCGCCGAAACCCCATATGAATATCAGCCACCATGGCGAACCGCTCACATCGGTCTGGGCGGGCATGTCGGCCTCGCTGAATGTGACGGGCGCCCACCAGTCGGTCTGCGGTTTCTCCTCCTCGACGGGAGCACTCTCGCCGGGAAGCGCCGCGGCGACTGTGTCGGCCACAGCCTCCTTCACCGCCTCGGGACCGGTGCCCACCTCAACCTCAAGCTGCTGAGTCTTGGGGGCTATGCAGGTCTGGTCATCACATCCCTGGAAGCTCACGGATATGCCCACGGTGTGGGTCTTTTCATCGGCGATACGAACCTTCTGAGTGAAAGTGACGCTGTGTTCCCACCACGAGAGGTTCAGGGCAAACATCTCGTCATATTTCTCAGTCGGTTTTTTCGAAGGGACGAGACGGCCGTCGAGCGTCACGCCCTGCGGCAGGTCGAAATCTATGGTTGTGGCGTTGGGGCCATCTTCGGGAAGATCAAGAGAATAGAGATGCCAGCCGTCGTCGATTACGGCAGTGATTTTTATTGTGGCCGATGCGACGGCATTGTCGGTAACGGTGGCTTTCCAGGCTATAGGGTCGAGGATCTGGCCATGACCGCCGCCGAGGCCAAACTGCGCCGCGGCCTGCAGCACCGACAGAAGCAACAGAGCAAAGAATACCGCCGCACGTGTGGCGGGCTTGTCATGTCGCATACGGGAGATTATATTACGCATAATTGTTATTTTTCTTATTTAGGTGCAAAGTTAAACAAATCGGAGCAAATTGCGAAATGACAGGCAAAAGTTTAAATTTTTTTCGTAACTTTGCAGTCGAATTGTGCCCGGAATCGTTTTCCGGCAACACGACACCGCCATGCGCGGTAACTTATAGATAATGAACACCAAACATAAAATCCTCTACATCTCCCAGGAAATCGCGCCCTACCTGCGCGAAACTCCCATGAGCCTTCTGGGACGCAATCTCCCCTCTATGGTACAGGAGCACGGCTTCGAGGCCCGCGCCTTCATGCCGAAATACGGCTGCATCAACGAGCGCCGCAACCAGCTCCATGAGGTGATACGTCTGTCGGGCATCAATCTGGTAATCGATGATACCGACCACCCGCTCATCATCAAGGTGGCCACCCTTCAGCCTGCCAAAATGCAGGTCTATTTCATCGATTCCGACGACTATTTCCAGGATCACGCCGTCACCGACCTCGAGATCCGCGAAACTCCCGCCGACAACGACGAGCGGATCATATTTTTCACCAGCGGCACCATGGAGACCGTGAAGAAACTCCGTTGGGAGCCTGCCATGATCCACTGCTCGGGATGGGCAACCGCTCTGGTGCCTCTATATCTTAAGAAAATCTATAACGACGACCCCACCGTAGGCGGTTCTCCCGTGGTATATTCGCTCTTCGACGACTCGTTCGAGGGAACCCTCGACCCGCGTTTCAAGGACAAACTCCGCTTCGACGGTTTTACAGACGAGGATCTCGCCACGCTCGGCGACGGGCCTGTCGACGCAATCACCCTCAACAAACTCGCCATCGACTACGCCGACGGCATCATCCAGGCCTCGGAATCCATTCCGCAGGAACTTCTCGACTACGCCGCCGCTGCCGGCAAGCCCTTCCTCCCCTATCAGGGCGAACTCACCGACGCCACCTCCGTGGTGGATTTCTATCGTTCGCTCTTCCCCGCAAATTCTCAGTCATGAAACATCTCACAGCCGTCTGCGCCTCAATAGCCCTGCTCACACTGTCGGCCTGCGACAACACCTCGCAAAACATCGGTTCCTCGCTCGTTCAGGAGGACTCGGAAGTGGTGATCTGCAATGATTTCTCGGTCACAGGGCACTCACAGCTCAACCGCCGCATCGAATCCCGCACCATCACTCAGCTTCTGGGCGACATCCACGCCGAAGGCTACGGCAATTTCAGCTCCGACTTCGTGTGCCAGTTCATGCCCGCCGTGAAACTCGACACCGATGGCGTCACAGAGGAGAACATCGACTCCATCAAGCTCCTCCTCAACTACCATAACGGTGCCTATGTTGGCGACTCCATCGCCCCGATGGGTCTGGAAGTCTACCGCCTCAACCGCCCCCTGCCCACACCCATCTATTCCACATTCGATCCCGCCGAATATTGCGACCTGTCGGAAGCTCCCCTCGGCAAGACGGTCTATGTGGGCAACGCACTGGGCCGCACCGACTCCATCCAGGCTCTCTCTTTCCGGTCAATCGAAGTGAAACTCCCCGTGCAGCTCGCACGCGACCTCTTCACGCTCTACAAGAACAACCCCGGGGCATATGCTCTCCCCACCACATTCGCGCAATATTTCCCCGGCATCTATGTGCGCAACTCTTACGGCGCAGGCCGCGTGACCCAGATTGAAAACACGCTGATGGTGATGTATTACCACACCGATATTACCGACGCCGACGGCAAACCCGCCATCAAGCGTTACGAAGGCCGATATTTCACCGTCACCCCCGAAGTTGTCTCAAACAACAACATCAAATTCATAATGTCGCCGCAGCTGCAGGCCCGCATCAACGCCGGCGAAGAGATTATCGTCGCCCCCGTGGGACGCGATGTACAGCTCACATTCCCCATAACCGACGTGATCGACTACTACAACGCCAACCGCGGAAGCATCTCGGTGGTCAACACCCTCGCCATGCAGATTCCCGCCGAAGTCATCGCCAACGACTACGGCATCGAGCCTCCGTCGTCGCTCCTCATGGTGCTCGAGAAAGACCGTGACTCATTCTTCCTCGACAATTCCCTGCCCGACAACAAGAAATCCTTCCTTGCGGAGTATAACGCCGGCGATCATATCTACAACTTCTCCAGTCTCCGCGAATATCTTCTGGAGCTGCTCAACAAATATCCCGACCCCACGCAGATTCCCGCCGAGGAATACACATTCTGCCTTACCCCCGTGTCGCTGACCACCGAGCAGAATTCCAACGGCTACCAGAACTCGGTCTACGTGTCGGCCGTCACCCCCTATATCGGCAAACCGGCTATGGTACGCCTCAATCTCGCCGACGCCAAAATCACTTTCCAGTTCTCCAAGCAGACTCTCAAATAATCCCATTTCCGGAAACCGGAACCGAAGCGCCAATTATATATCTAAAATAATACAGTTTGCATCCTGTTTGAGAGCAGACTGAAATAAAGTGGCAGAAAAATTTGGCAGATTGAAAATAAAACCATAACTTTGCACCTGCAAAAGCAATCCACATGGTGCCATGTCCGAGTGGTTAGGTAAAGGTCTGCAAAACCTTCCACAGCGGTTCGAATCCGCTTGGCACCTCCCCCACCGATTGCGGCGCGCCCCACCGGCGCGCCGCAATTATATTTCAGATCGGTCTTTCATTGTCTTTTCGTCGCGGTCGCAAGAAAATAATTTAGGAAATACTTGCATATGTCGAAAGAAACAACTAATTTTGCATCGCAAAAGCCCGGAGGGGCGCCGTGAGCTTCGGCTCATGAATTATTTAAGCTTCAATAGCTCAGTCGGTTAGAGCATCTGACTGTTAATCAGAGGGTCGTTGGTTCGAGTCCATCTTGAAGCGCAAATAAGACAATTTTCCAGATACAGCTGCCTGCTCCGGCAGGCAGCGCCCCATGCTTCAATAGCTCAGTCGGTTAGAGCATCTGACTGTTAATCAGAGGGTCGTTGGTTCGAGTCCATCTTGAAGCGCAAA
>CEAC01017744.1_pt1 | contig 75066 bp, 59 predicted proteins | sample 557411 | NCBI WGS metagenome assembly CEAC01 (sample SAMEA3182094, study PRJEB8094) | gut metagenome | biome: human; feature: gut; material: Stool; isolation source: human stools | place: Canada | collected 2012-02-21
GTCGGACACCACTCTGCTGAGGTATGACAATCTATAAAACCCCAAAGATAGATGTAAATACAATATAAGTTGTTGAAAATCAGATATGGAATATCAACCGACATATTCCACCTTTGCGTGGATAAAAAGAATGAGGGTTGTTAATTACCATAACCTTATGATTGTATTACGTCTATCTTTGGGATTTTGTAACTTAAAACAATAGCACGAGGGCGGGACGCCCTCGTTCCACTCAACTCAGCTTGAGTAAACAGCATTGCGTGGCGTCTCTACCTTCGGAGTCCTGCAACAACCTCCCAATTATGAATTATGAATTGAGAGAAAGTTCCTCTTTGATATACTCTGCTGTGGGTGATGATGTAGTGGCGATTTCCTCAGGCGTTCCCTGCGCGATGATTCTGCCGCCGTTCTTGCCTCCGCCCGGACCCATGTCGACTATGCGGTCGGCCACTTTGATGACATCGAGGTTGTGTTCTATCACGATGACGGTGTTACCTTTGTCGACCAGCCGGTTGAGCACCGCAAGGAGGGTCTTTATATCCTCGAAATGAAGCCCCGTGGTAGGTTCGTCGAGTATGAAAAGCGTTTTTCCTGTATCACGTTTCGACAGCTCCGTGGCGAGCTTCACACGCTGGTTCTCGCCGCCCGACAGTGTCGACGACGGCTGCCCGAGCTTGATGTAGCCCAGACCGATATCCTGAAGTACCTTTATCTTGTTGAGTATGTTCGGAATATTGGCGAAGAACTCCACCGCCTGATTGATGGTCATGTTGAGCACGTCGGCGATTGATTTCCCCTTGAAACGCACTTCAAGCGTCTCGCGGTTGTATCGGCGTCCGCCGCACACCTCGCACGGCACCAGTACGTCGGGCAGGAAATTCATCTCGATGGTCCTGTACCCGTTGCCGGCGCAAGCCTCGCAGCGTCCCCCCTTGATGTTGAATGAGAAACGCCCCGGCTTATAGCCGCGTATCTGGGCCTCCGGAAGCCGCACGAAAAGATTGCGTATGTCGGTGAACACTCCCGTATAGGTGGCGGGATTGGAGCGCGGCGAACGGCCTAACGGCGACTGGTCGACCGTCACAATCTTATCGATGTTTTCTATCCCCTCGATTGAAGCGTAGGGCAGCGGTTCCTGCAGCGACCGGTAGAAATGTTTCGACAGGATAGGCTGTAGCGTGCCGTTGATGAGGGATGATTTCCCAGAGCCTGACACACCGCAGATGCATGTCAGCGTGCCTAACTCTATCGTGAGGTCGACATCGCGCAGATTGTGTCCTGAAGCCCCGCGTATTGTCAGAGTCTTGCCGTTGCCCGGGCGGCGTGTCTCGGGCACGGCTATCGTGCGTTTGCCGTTGAGATAGTCGGCGGTGATGGTGCCGCTTTCGAGCATCTTCCGGGGCGTACCCTCGAACACTACTTCGCCGCCGTGACGTCCCGCGCGCGGACCTATGTCGACCACATAGTCGGCCTCGAGCATCATCTCCTTGTCATGTTCCACGACTATCACCGAATTGGAAGCATCGCGCAGACGCTTGAGCGAATTGATTAATCGCCGATTGTCGCGCTGGTGCAGACCGATTGACGGTTCGTCGAGTATGTAAAGCACGTTGACAAGCTCCGAACCGAGCTGTGTGGCAAGCCTTATGCGCTGGCTTTCACCGCCCGACAGCGTCGCCGATGCGCGGTTGAGCGACAGATAGTCCAACCCCACATCGACAAGAAAGCTCAGGCGCGTGCGTATCTCCTTGAGTATCTCCGTCGCAATGATACGCTGCGACGGGCTCAGATACTGTTCGGCGTCCTTGACCCATTCGAGCAGGTCGACAATATCCAGCCGGCTCAGATCGGCGATATTCTTCTCTCCGATAAAGAAATGCAGCGCCTCGCGGTTCAGGCGGTCGCCGTGGCATTCGGGGCATACCGTCTGCGTGTAGAACTGGCCGCTCCATTTTTTCGACTGCGAGTCGTCATCGTCGGCACTCAGTGTCTCGATATATTTTACAATGCCCTCGTAGGCAAGGAAATAACTCGAGTATGGCGAACTGTGCTTGAGCTGAAGCCGTTCGGGCGTACCGTTGAGTATGTCGTTCACGGCCTCCTCGGGCAAATCCTTGACCGGGGTGTTGAGGTCGGCGCCATATTTTTCGCATATCGCCTCTATCTGCCAGAATACCACACTGTTCTTCTGCTTGCCTAAGGGTGCTATCGCACCTTTCGCTATCGAAAGACTGTCGTCGGGTATTATTTTCGCACGGTCAACGAGATTGACCGTACCGAGCCCCTTGCAGCATGGACATGCTCCCTGCGGGGAGTTGAACGAGAAATTGTGCGGGGCCGGCTCGCGGTACGATATGCCGCTCACCGGGTCCATCAGCGACTGCGAGTAATGCCCTATGGCATTGTCGTCGATGTCGTATATCATCATCTGCTTGTCACCCTGACGCAAGGCGTTGGCCACGGAGTCACGCAGGCGCGAGTCATCCTTGTCGGCCACCTTCAGCTTGTCGATTACAATCTCGATGGAGTGGTTCTTGTATCGGTCGAGCTTCATGCCCGGCTCAATCTCGCGTATGTGTCCGTCGACACGCACGGTCACATATCCCTTCTTCTGCAGCTGTTCGAACAGGTCTTTGTAATGCCCCTTTCGGTTGTGCACTACCGGAGCCAACAGCATAATCTTGCGCCCGGCATACCGTTCGAGTATGAGGCTTACAATCTTCTCCTCGCTGTACTTCACCATCGGCTCTCCCGATATATAGCTGCGCGCGGTTGCAACGCGGGCATACAGCAGACGCAGGAAGTCGTATATCTCGGTCGTGGTGCCTATGGTGCTTCGCGGGTTGCGGTTGACCGTTTTCTGCTCGATGGCTATCACCGGGCTCAGACCGCTTATGTGGTCCACGTCGGGGCGCTCCAGATTGCCTAAAAGATTGCGCGCGTAGGCCGAAAAAGTCTCGATATAGCGCCGTTGTCCCTCAGCGAATATCGTGTCGAATGCCAGTGACGACTTGCCGCTGCCGCTCAGACCGGTAATCACGGTCAGCGCGTTGTGCGGTATCGTCACGTCGATATTCTTGAGATTGTTGACACGCGCGCCTATCACCTGCAGTGAGTCAAGCGGGCGTATTTCTGTCAGGCGCGTCGCCGTCCTGTCAGCCGGCGTTCCGGTGTTTGCCATATCAGTCTTTTCCTTCATACCTGTTGTCTCTGTCGTTGAGATTGTTATCTCATTTCACCCATGCGGGGTTGTATATGTTTTTTGAAGCTGTGGAGCGGTGTAGCGAGTCACGTTTGGGCACTCGCACGCGATACGTCTTGCCCGTCTTGTTGGGAAGCGTCTTGTCGCGTATCCACATATTTGCGTCCTTGAGCTGGGCGTAGCTTATGCCATGCTTTTTCGCCCACGACGGCCAGTCCTCCACCGGCGTGTTCACCTCCACGATGTCATATTCCATCGGGGTATAGAACTGGTCGGGTGTCAGCGCGAAGCCGTAGGCACGCGGATTCTCCATAATCAGCTTCGTGGCTAAGATACGGAACATATAGCGCGTCGTCTCCTCGTTGAGATAGAGGTCCATCGCCGTCGACGCTAATTGTGCGTCAAGCTCCTTGGTGATTCGTGCCGGGCCGGCGTTGTAGGCTGCCGCCACCGACTCCCAGTCGCCATACTTCGCTTTCAGTGATTTGAGAAAACGGCATGCTGCCGCCGTAGCTTTCTCCACGTCGTACCGTTCGTCGACATACTCGTTGACCTCGAGTCCGTATTGCTTGGCTGTCGACGGTATGAACTGCCATATTCCGGCGGCTTTGGCAGGGGAGTAGGCGCGCGGATTGAGCGAACTCTCTATGCACGCCAGATAGATTATATCCTCGGGCACGCCGTTCTTTTTGAGTATGGGCAGTATCTCGGGGAAATATCTGTTGGCGCGTTTCAGCAGCAACAGGGTGTTGCCGTGCGTGTAGGAGATTGCAGTAAGTTCACGGTCGAGGCGTTCGTACAGATCTATGCGGTCAAGGTCATACTCCGTGTCGGCGAATTTAGCCTTCTCCGGTATGCGGGGACTGCGCACGGGGCTGAGCACCGTCGACGCGTTTGATGTCTGCTGAGCCGATGCCTCCGGGCCAGTCGGCGCCATGGCTGTTGCCGCAACTAAAGCGAGGGTAACAAAAAGTGGTGATTTCATTTAATGATGTCCGTTTTGATGGAATGATGTCAGTTTTATTCGTATTGGAAACTTGGTGGTCGTTTTTCGCCGGGCGGACGCCGCATTCCGCGGTATCCTCCCTATTGTGGTGCCGGCCGCCGTACGGCGCGAACCCGTCGCACCTGCCGCCCGAACCCGTCGCACCTGCCGCCAGAAGCGGTGTATTATTCTGTAACGTTTTGTCCTTGCGATTGGTTGTAGCGTATTATGTTGATGTCGCCCGAGAGGTCATATTTATGTCCGTCGGCACCGCGGGCTTTTATCACGTAATAGTATACTCCTGATGGTACGAGTTTGCCGTTGTATTTCCCGTCCCAGCCCTGCGAGGGGTGGTTGAGGGTGGTGATTTTCACGCCCCAGCGGTTGAATATATGGCATTCGAAGTCGACTATCGATTTGTAGCTTACTTTCCACTCGTCGTTGACACCCTCCGACGCTCCGGGTGAGAACGCGTTGGGGCACACCAGTCTGCTTTCGCCTATCTGAATCTCGTAGACGGGGCTGAACCAGTCGCACGTGCCGTCGGCGTTGCTCGCCTGAAAGCGCATGTACCATGTGCCGTATTCGGTAAACGTATACTCTACTTCCGTCTGGTTGAACCGCAGCTCGTATGTGTCGAATTCGGGCGATGATGACAGCTGCCATTCGGTGAACCGGACAGCGTCGGTCACAGCGGCCACGAATGTTATGTCCACGGGCGCCGACCCGCCGAGTTCGCTCGACTGGTCGTTCTGCTCGTTGTCGTTGTCGCGCTCCTCCTTTTCGGCGTATGTCATCGCCTCTACGGCATTGGTGATATATGTAGTGCTCTCGACCTGTTCACCCGAGCCCCATTCTTCGGCAAAGCGGTCGCCGCTTAGGGCGAATTGGGTGTCGCACAGCGGTTTGTCCACACGTATCGTGGTTTTGAGTGCGTCGAGATGTTCCTCTTTGTTCACCTGATTGTATGCTTTTGCAGTCTCGTCGTAGGCAAGAGTCCTGTAGCTCAGCGTATATCCGCGGTCAAGCGTGCGCGGCGCGCCGTTGATGGTATAGTAGGTTATCGCATAATTGCGGTTCGGACTGTGCAGCGTGATGTCTAAAAACAACGACTGGCAGTCGCTGTCCTCCTCATTGAACGATATTCCCCTGAAATCAACCCTGTATGCCGTATAATTGACAATCCAGAAATGATGCATGCGTCCGCCATCCTCGACAGTGATGCCGTATCCGTCGCCGTCGGCAAGCGCGTACGCTGACGTATTGCCGCTGATGGTCACGGCCGCCGGCTCGGCGTATGCCGCACCCGAATTGCCCCATTTGCTCCATTTCGCGGCTGCGGAAGGATACGATGCCGTCACTCCGGCGGTATTCTCAACCACATAAATCTTATCCAGACCGGTTGACGCATCGGCACTGACAGGAATCACCCTCCCGCCCGAAAACGACAGCTCGGCGCCCATCGCACTCGCCGTCGTCACGGCAATCAGTGCGACAACACAGACCGTCTTCAGCAAAGCGTTGAAAATATTGTAATTATGCAAATACTTCATAGTATCGAAACATATAAAATAATCAATCTACGAAGTTACAAAATTTCCTCCTAATATCCAAATATGGATTTCTCTCATTCCTGAAATCCGTCCGGTTACAGGCATGACCTGGATTGCATGCGGATTTGTCGCAGAGTATTAACCGCGGGTAAGGAGGAATTGTTAATTGACACTCGCGTTAAAGCCGCAATTTTCATCACATTATCATTTATAAGGGCGCATTTTAAATGCAAAAGTAGTAGTCGGTTGTTATAACTGTGTCAGTGCGTACTATCTACCGATATTGGTTGCAAAGACCGGTTGAAATGTTAAATAGGCATGGGTGCCCGACAGAACGCCGATTTAGCCGTAACCGGGTACACCGCAGCGTAGCATAGGCGTGGCCGGACCCGCACACCATATAAGGAAAGGCGCCCGACAGGTCACCGATTTACCGATTTATCGGTCAGTTGTGAGGCTCGGTTTTTTAAAAATGAAGTGGCTGCCAGGTATTTTTTTTATTTTTTATATTTATTTAGTTTGTTTTGATGAATTATTTATATATTTGTCAATTATATTAAACTCTACATTTATAAAATTCATTATTATCAAATGCAAGATTCAAAATTCAAGAGTACTGTAGGCGCAGGCTTAATTGCTCTTTTTACAGTCCTCATCGTCGCCAGCCTTTTTTCGCATGGATTATTTATATCTTACGGTGCTTCGTTATTTCTGCCAAATTGGTTTGCAATATTAATATATATTCTTCAAGCTGCTGCAGTGATTTTTATGGCCTTTAGTCGCTGTTCAAAAGCGTCAATATATAGTAAAATAGGTGCATGCATATATGCAGTATTGATGCTATTGCTTTTATGCCTTACGTTTGCAGGGAATAGCTTCTTATTACATGCAAAGATACTTGAATACATTAATTTGACATTATCTACGCTTGGGTTACTACTGTTAATTTGGGGATTGTCTAAACTATGGTCACCTATTAAAATTGTAACGTCAATTATTGTCATTATTTTTATGGTCGTAAACTTGATTTCGGTAAAAATGTATTCATTATATGAAAACTATGCTTATGATGAAATTACATCACTACATTTTATCAATGATATACTATCTATAATCGGTTTGATCGCACTAATTGTAACATTAATACTTACGATAGTGTGGATGCGTAAAAAGAAAAAAATACCATCAATAAAAAATAATCCAATAGACCTAATCTAAAAAAACAAAATATATGAAAAAATTTACAGTACTGTGCGTCGCTTTGCTATCTGCGGGGAGCGCGTTCGCCTATTATGGCGATTATGGATATTCAAGAAGAGATGAGATGTCTACTTTTGAAATCATCACAATCGTTTTGATAGGCATATTCTTTATCGTATCAATCATGATATTATCACGTTGGTGGAAAATGACGGCAAATGTTAATATTATTCGTCAACACTTAACGCATGCTAATCCCAAACTAACGTATCTGATAGCTATCGGAGAGAAAGAGCAGGCTCAAAAAGCAGCACTCACGATGTTAGTAGATATTCTTTATCCCATCTATTCGGATCCTTATAATTATTCTAAGGCTGAGAGTATGAATAGGGAAATCGAAACACGTTTACCTAAAATTCAAAAATTGGGTTTAACCGTTCCCGATTATGTGACAAGCGGTGAAAAATTCATAGATTACATCAACGATTTAAGCGAAGGCAAAGTCCTTTATAAGGAAAATATTACAAAGAATGTGTAAGTAGGAATTTTAGTAATATTTTACTATTACTTATTTCCCCAAAAAGTACCCCAAATGGGTCAGTGATTGGCTCATTGGGGTACTTAAATGTCTTTCTAAGATGTTTTGGACCAGTAATAAATCAGGTGGAAATTGTTAGTTGAAAAAGATATATATGAGCATTGCAAATTACCGAGGTCAGAAGCAGGGCGAATGTTGACTATAGAGGATAATATTATTCTTTTAAACAATATTGCCATAATGGTTCATTTCTCCACTCATTGGGAAATCCCATTGCTCTTAGGATAAGTTGAGGCTTGTCGGATAACAAGCTAATTAATTCGTCTCGAAAATTACTGTTGGGGGTGATACTCTGTTCCATATAAGCTATGTAGCAGAGTTGTGCATACAATTTAATAGGTTTGATGTGCTGTGTTGAAATCCATTCCAATGGTAATGATTGTGGAAGTTTGGGGATTATCGGAAAACGCCTGTTCCATAATCGTGCATGATGTGCACAACAGTTGCGGAGAACAGATGCTGATCTAATCCAGCTTTCCAAATAAAGGTATTGAGGTAGGTTAAAGTCTTTTGCAACCAATTTCTTCACGTGAGCATCGCGCATATTACAATATAATTTGGACAATGTGCCAAATGAAACCACCTCTAATGTTTTCCAGACTGGGGGACAATCTGGTGTATTATATTTATCAAAATGCTCCTGAATAAAATCCTCTTTAGAACGTCCTAATTCGTTTCTTAAATTTGCGATACTGTTATCATATATATCTTTATCTTTAAATAATGAACTATTCAAGAACCAAAATGCTCCGTATTTCATCGAGAAATGATGTATAATTCTTGTCCTTAACGCAATTTCTATATCTTGAATAGCTGTAAAAATCAAACTTCTCAGTTGTCTGTCAAATGTATATAATTTGATTATTTCACTAAAGTGAGTGTTGGGGCGGAATAAGTGAGTCTCATGGTTTTGCTCCATAAATCTCCAATAACTTGCCAATCTGAAATAACTGATGGAATCGAGTTGTGCTAAGGCATCGCGTTCTTGTCTTATTATCATACCTCGCTCCTTCAATATTTCAATTTGTTGAGCAAAATCTATTGGTAATTTATTATATTCCATATCCTTTATATATACGCGAAGTCCCACCTTGGTACGCATCGTAGAGAGGCGTGGTGGGAACTGTTGATACAAAGATATATATAATTTTAATTCCTACAAAATTTTCGGTGATAAAAAATATAATTTTTTTAACAATTTTGTGAATTTTGTGAATAAGCGGTAACTGTTCAGCGGACACACAGAGTCAGTCGCCGTTTAGGAAAGGGCGACTGACTCTGTGTGTCCGCTGAACAGTTACAATAAGCGTTGTTATCCACATTTCAGTAAACTAAGCAACGGCATGGAGATGATACAAATCCATGCCGTTGTGATGTTGTGCTGTGTTGTGTTGTCGCTTGTGTTAATGCTGTCTCTTACTCGGCTGCGAGGATTGAGGGAGCCACGTAGGTGCGGGCTGCAAGTTCCTGGTTGAGCATGTACAGACCCATGCCGTCGTTGCCGATGAGGGTGAACTTGTCGATGAGTATCTGGGCATTTTCCTCCTCCTCTACCTGCTCGTTGACAAACCATGTCAGTCGGTCGCGGGTGGCATAGTCATGCTCCTCTTCGGCGATGGCATAGAGGTTGTTGATTAATGCGGTGACCTTGCGCTCGTGGGCGAGGGTGTCCTTGAATGCATCGAGGGGAGTGGCCCATTCAGTCTCGACGGCGGCAATCGGTTTGAGGATTACGCGGCCGCCGCGCTGGTTGATATAGTTCATGAATATTTCGGCATGTGCCTGCTCTTCCTTGAACTGGATTTTAAACCAGTTGGCTACGCCGGCCATTCCGGAGTTTTCAAATTGCATACCCATTGACAGGTAGAGGTATGCCGACCAGAGTTCGGCATTTATCTGCTCATTAAGAGCATCTTCCATTTTTTTGCTTAACATAATTGTGATATATTGTTTTGATTGTTGTGCCATCTTGTGGTGACTGCCGCAAAGATAATGTAAATTTCGGCTCATTGTATCGTCTGTGCTCAGTTTTTATCGTTTTTTTTGAAGAGTGTGACTATTTTCTTAAGTATTTGTTATACCTTTATACCATAATTCAACACTCGGGAGGATATGAATTTTTTCAATCGGATAAAGATGCGCGCGCAGCGTCTGTATGACAGGGCGGCAGCCTTTTATCGCTATTGCTGTGATGGCGTATGGACCGACATGCGTTCCACCCCGTTTGTAAAGCTCGTAAAGACGCTCAATCTCTCGGTTCGCGCTTTTTTCAACGGCGATATACAGACAAAGGCATGTGCGCTCACCTACCGCACTATGCTTGCCGTAGTCCCCGCGCTTGCCCTTATTCTGGCCATAGGCCGCGGTTTCGGGCTGCAGGAGGTGCTTGAGAACGAGCTTATTGAAAGTTTCGGTTCGCAGCGCGAGGCGCTTGTCAAGGCATTTGACTTTGTCGACAGCTATCTCAGCCAGTCGTCAGAAGGTATCTTTGTCGGAGTCGGCATAGCCTTGCTGCTATGGACGTTAATTTCAATATTAGGCTCGGTGGAGCATGCTTTCAATGATATCTGGGGCGTGAAAAACGGCCGTTCAATCTGGCGTAAGCTCACCGACTACCTCGCTATATTCCTGATACTCCCCGTGCTCATGTTATGCGCGAGCGGTATAACGGTGTTCGTTACGACTAACCTGCAGCGCATTCTGCCGTTCGACTTTATGACGCCGCTGATCAAATGGCTGCTCGATTTTGCGTCGCTCGTGTTCATCTGGCTGTTTTTCACCGGGGTTTACATGCTTATTCCCAACACTAAGGTGAAGTTCAAAAACGCTTTTGTCGCGGGTATTTTCGCCGGTACCGGATATATGGTGCTCCAGTGGCTTTTCATTACCGGACAGATCTATGTGTCGAAATACAATGCCATCTACGGCAGTTTCGCCTTCCTCCCCCTGCTCCTTATCTGGTTGCAGCTTGTGTGGGTGATATGTCTTGCCGGCGGCGTGATATGCTACGCCTCGCAGAATATCTTCCAGTTCAATTTCAACAACGAGATAGCAAGGATTACTACGGCCTACCGCCTGAAGATATTCGTGGCGGTAATGACTGTCGCGGTCAGGGATTACCTTGCACGCCGCACTCCCCCGACCAAGGAGAATATCGTCGAACGTTACGGACTGCCATCGCGGTTAGTCGCTACGTCGGCCAACTTCATGGTCGATGCCGGATTGCTCCTGCGTGTGGTTATTGATGAAAAGGATGAAGTCTACGGTTTTGTTCCCGCCGTCGATGCCGAACTCCTCACGGTAGGGGAGGTGATAAAGCGTGTACGCGGTTACGGCTCCTCCGGATTTATCCCTGATTTCGAACGCTCTTTTGCCGGAGTAATCGAGGTGGTCGACAAAGCCGAACTCGCCATGATTGACTCCATGCGCCACACCTTCGTAAAAGATATTCCAATCACCGACTTTGTTACCGTAGAGGCAGACAAAGCGGCAACGTCTAAAACCAAATAATAAACGAATTATGAAACAACCAATCGCAACGACCAACGCACCCGGTGCAATCGGTCCCTACAGCCAGGCTATCGATGCCGGTCCCTTCGTATTCATCTCCGGACAGATTCCCGTCAATCCCGCCACCGGCGAAATTCCCGAAGGCATAGCGCCCCAGACCGCACAGTCCATCGCCAACATCAAGGCTATCCTTGCCGAAGCCGGCCTCACCATCGACAATGTTGTCAAGACCACTGTATTCCTTGCCGACATGAATGATTTCGGTGCCATGAACGCCGTATATGCCGACAACTTCACCGCTCCTTTCCCCGCACGTTCAGCCGTGGCAGTAAAGGAACTCCCCAAACAGGTTCTCGTCGAAATCGAAGTCATCGCCGCAAAGTAACACTTATCGCAGAGGCATTGAACTGAGTGGAACGGGGGCGTCCCGCCCCCGTAAAGGCGTTGGGACGGTACTTACCCCCGATTTGCCAATGCCTCGGCCACGACGTAGGTACTTCCGCCGATAAACACTACTCCATCTTCCCCGGCGATACGTCGCGCCTCCTCTACGGCACGCGTTACGTCGGGGATTACTGTCCCCTGCAATCCCTTCTCCGCGGCGCGCACGGCAAGCGTCCCGGCCTCCATCGCACGCGGTATCGACGCCTGCGTGAAGATATACCGCGCATCGCGCGGCATTATTTCAAGTATGTGGTCCACATCCTTGTCGCTGACAAATCCTATTACCATCACAAGCCGGCTGCCGTATCGGGCAAGGCGTGGCCCGAGATATTGCCACCCCCCTTCGTTGTGCCCCGTATCGCATATCGTAAGCGGTCGTTCCCCGAGCTTGGTCCAGCGTCCTGCAAGTCCTGTAAGCGCCGTGACTCGCGCGAATCCATGGCGTATCGACTTGTCGTCAATAGCTATTCCGGCATTGCGCAAAGCCTCGACGGCACACAATATTGTCGCGGCATTCTCAACCTGACAGTCGCCCGACAATTCTCCTATGATTTTGCCCGCCTGTGTACCTTTGTAGACTATATGTTCGCCCGAACACACGGCTTCGTCAAACATCTTCTCCTCGTCGGCGAATACAATCGGCGCCTCCATCTCACGCGCTTTTTCGACAAACACATCCCTGACGCCTTCTCCGCTGCCGTTGCCTATCACCACCGGAACGACTTGCTTGATAATGCCTGCCTTTTCACGTGCGATCAATGCCACCGTATCACCCAATTGGGCGGTATGGTCACGCGATATGTTGGTGATGACGCTGAGCACGGGACTGATTATATTGGTCGTGTCAAGCCGTCCCCCAAGTCCTGTCTCTATGACGGCTATGTCGACATTGCGCCGTGCGAAAAAGTCGAACGCCATGATAGTGGTAAGCTCGAAGAATGAAGGTGACACCCCGAGTCCGGCGTTTCGGTAGCGCTCCACAAAGTCGATTACTTCCTGCTCCGAAATCATCTCGCCGTCCACTCGCATTCGTTCCCTGAAATCGATCAGGTGCGGCGACGTGTACAGCCCCGTGCGGTATCCCTGACTCTGGAGTATGGCAGCTAATGTATGGCATGTCGACCCCTTCCCGTTGGTCCCCGCCACATGTATGGTAGGGTAGCGCCGGTGTGGATTTCCCCAGGCATCGTCAAGCGCGCGGGCGGTATCAAGCCCCGGTTTGTAGGCCGCCGCGCCGATACGTTCGAATTGCGGAGTGGCGTTATATAGATATTTGAGTGTTTCCCGGTAGTCCATAACAGAAAGTGACTAATATAAAATCCATCCGGCTGCTCCGGCGAGGATTATGATGAATATTGGGTGCAGACGCGTCAGCATCACCATGCACAGCGCGGCCACGCATATTGAAATCGATTTTATCAGGTCGGCAGTCTCCGTCCCGAAGTTCTCTCCGTTCATAAGCAGCAGTGCCGCCGACGCGATAAGCCCGACAACCACGGGGCGCAATCCCGTGAAAATGCCCTTGATGACACCGCTCTCATGGTGCCGCGTGATAAACCGGCTTGTCTTGGCCACGAGTATGAACGACGGCAATATCACCACCAATGTACACAGCAACGACCCCAACACACCCCATACGGGCGTGTCAAATGCCGGATTGGCATTGCCCGGCGCCACATAGCCTATGTAGGTCGCCGAGTTGATGCCGATGGGTCCCGGTGTCATCTGCGATATCGCCACGATGTCGGTGAACATCTGTTCGGTGATCCATCCCGGCGTCACTATCTCCTGCTCTATCAGTGACAGCATCGCATATCCGCCGCCAAATCCGAAAAGGCCTATCTTCAGATAGCTCCACAGCAGTTGCAGGTATATCATTTCGCACCTCCTTTCCGGTCAGTGCCGTCAATGGCATGAAGCCGCCGCAACTGGTGACGGTGCCACAGATAGCCTCCCGCGCCGCCTAATACTATGAATAAAATCGGATTGGATACGACCGGCCATTTCGACCATATCAGCAACGCCGTGACTACCGGTATGGCTACCGTTTTCCATCCGATGTGCGCCGACTTCGCCGATGTGATTACCGGTGCTATTATCAGAGCCACCACCGCCGGACGTATACCTTTGAATATTGCGTTTAGCGTATCGTTGTTCTTGATAAGGTCGGGGGTGAGGAATATGGCTATCGCTAAAATAATCATGAAGGAGGGGAGTATCGTGCCGAGAGCGGCCGTGATGCTGCCGCGCGTACCACGGAGTTTGTCGCCTACGGCCACCGATATGTTCACGGCGAGTATTCCCGGAAGCGACTGCGCCACTGCGAGCAGGTCGAGGAAGTCCTCTTTGGCAATCCAGCGGTGCTTGTCGACAATTTCCTTCTCTATGATGGAAATCATCGCCCAGCCTCCGCCGAATGTGAATGCCCCTATCTTGAAAAACGTTATAAATAATTGGAATAATATATTCATCGCATTTCAGAAATGGATTTTGCTGCAAAGTTAATACAAAAATGTAACAATTGTCCGTTTTTTTACGTTATATAAATAAAGAGTGCGTCGGTGACGACGCCGTTCACTTTGCATATTTATCCAACATTTAAACTAAAACGATATGAATAGAAAAACAATTGCTAATATGGCGCTGTCGGCTGTATGCCTCGGTTGCGCTGTTTCGGTATCCGCTAAAAATGACACTCAGTCCGCCAAATCCGCTGCTGCTCCTGTAGAGGAGGTTGCTGTGGTGGCTCAGGAAGAAATAGAGTATTATCCTGCCACATCGGCCGACATACGTCTTGACGGGGAGTGGAATATCGACAATGTCAACGGGCAGAAAGTCACCGGCGAAGAGCGCCCGTTCATTACCTTCGACCTTTCGCAGGGACGTATCTACGGCAACAATGGCTGCAATATCGTCAATGCCGACGCCGTTACCGGCAAAGGCAACAAGCTGCAGTTCACAGGCATGATGTCGACACAGAAATATTGTGCCAACGCCCCCTTCGAGCATCTTATCAACACTACTCTCGACCAGGTGCGCTCGTACAAGATTTCGCGCTACGGCCACGAATACTATCTCGACCTGTTCAACGACCGCGGCCACCTCATCATGGTGCTCCGCAAGCACAATATGGACTTCCTCAACGGAGCATGGCGTGTCACTGCAATCAACGGTCAGCCCAACAGCAACGAGGGCGTACAATTCGTGTTTGACCTCCCCGAGAAGAAAATCCACGGCAATGCAGGCTGCAACATCATCAACGGTGAAATATCCATCGACCCCGACGTCACCAACTCCGTGCAGTTCTCCAACATTGTCTCTACCCGCATGATGTGCCCCGACATAGCCACCGAGACGGCTGTACTCGTAGCGCTTGAAGAAACCGAAAAGGCATTTGCCAAGAGCGACGACACCGTCACTTTCGTCAACCATGCCGGCAAGCCCGTACTCCGGCTCATACGCATAGACCCCCGCTCATTCACCGACGGCGAATAACAGCGAAAGGATCTACTTACGACAAAAATACTCAAATTCCGCGGTTAAAAACCGCGGCTACTAAACTCGACTGATTGGTAATCAGTAAAATAGTAGCCGCGGTTTTTAACCGCGGAATGTATAGCGGAATATTTAACCGCGGAAATATATTATATCCATTGCTTCCAGCGATCGCACGAAGTCTTGACGAATCTCCCCGCCGCCGTATCGCCATATCTTGCGACGACAGTCTTCAGATTACCCAATATATACTCAGCCTTCGCCTTCGCCTCATCGCTATCCAGCATGGCAAGCGCCGCCTCTACCTCACGGATATACTCCGCTTCAGTTTTTTTATAGTCTTTGGCCGATGCGTAATCGTACAGGAACGGATATTTCTCCTCCGCAAAATCGTCATCCCAATATTCCAGTTGCGGAGAGAATAGGCCGCAACACTCGCCGCGCCAGTATTGTGTCAGAGCCCAGCACTCCTCCAATGAATTGCGGCGTCCGATGGCGTACATCAGTGCGGCTTCGCCCCGTTCGTCGTTATTGCGGCCATGCTCCATTTTGTTTTTGTATGCTATCATCTTCCGGGAGAAATCCAGTTTCGCATCGACGGTCGGGTGCTCGTCATGGTCGACGGCCTGACGGTCGTATGCCCATTCCTCGTATCCAAATGATGCCGGCTCGATTGTCCACCGTGTCGGGTAAACTTTGAATGCGTCGCGTGACAGGTAGCGGTTGATGTTCATTCCGAGCTGGTATTCCTTGCCGACTTGCGAAAGATATTTTTCCGCGCGTGCATAGTCTCCCTCGCGCAACGCCAATGTGCCTGTCACTTCATAGTAATAGTCGCTGTCTGTACGCACGTTCTTCCGCAAAAAATCATATAGCGGGTTGGACTGCCTGATTTTATCGTAGACAGTTGCAAGCTCAGCTGATGTAAGGCTCCCCATGAGCTGGAAAGAGAGGCTTGAATAATCCGCGGGTATTTGGAATCTGTCGCCGACCGACGGATATATGGCGCGGTAGCGTGTTGCCGTACCGATATTGTCGGCGTATGAGCAAAGCATTATCGCCGTACTGTAATCTTTCTTATTCCATAATCCGGGCACCCAGTCCTCGTAGATGATATTGCGGATACGCCGTTCCCATTCCGAAGCATCGGCATTGAGCGGGTCAAGTTTCCCTTCTGCCCATTGCAGGTCGGCCCGGAGAGATTGTATATGGCCTGTTTTGGCATCAAGTTTCATTTTGTATGCCCGTGCAAGGTCATGCAGTTCGTCGCTTGAAAATTTTTGTTGCAGTGAATTATAAATCTGTTTCCGTGCAAGCTGAGTGTTGTCATTGAATTTATTGTTGACGTACGCGAGCATGAAATTCCAGTCACCTTTGTTGCTGACCTTGTTGTCGGCGAGAAGGCTCTCCGCTGTTTTTGCCACATTTCGCATGAGCGTGGTGTCGCGTGCGCAGCGCTTGTCACGTATATATTCCATCAGTTGTGGCGCATTCGGGTTATGTCGTGCCATGTAGCCGACTGGGTCAGTATCAGATATCGACCAGATATCGCCCGCTTCAGCAAAAATCGAGTCGGCACGCGCTTTCTCGCCGAGCCTGTTCCAGCACCCTGCTACATATCTTTGTGCCATTCGCTTCATAAGGTTGTTGTCAGGTATCGGGGAAAACGCCGAGTCGTAATACTCTATGCAGTCGCCATACCTTCGTGAGGCAAATAATGCCCTCGTCGTCTGAAGGGCATAGCGGTCTCTCAGTCTGTTCCCGTCATATTTGAGGCAGCGGCTTGTTATTTTGTCAAGATTATCGTCGCTGTCGTCGTATGAGTCTCTTTCCCGCGGATAATACCATGGCGAATTCATCTTGTCCCTGCATCGTTCTAGATCTTTTGCCGTCATGATGAAATTAATAATCTCATAGTCGCTTGTGTTGGCAAGGTAAATATAAAACAGATTGTCGGTATTCGGGATGTCAGGATCATAATACTCCCCAATGAGTGAATATTCATAAAATTCGTAATATCCGGTCATTTCCCGGAATTTGTCGAAACTGTCGCTGTAGACTACCTCCTCAATATCCGACAAAGGTATCTGTTTCGATGTCAGTTCCTGCCACAGCCGCAGGTTTTCATCGCGGTCGTAGTTTGACATCGTTTTATGTGGTTTGCCGGCTATGAAAAATTCGGGAGTAGGTATTATCGGATAATATGGCCCGCAGGCCATTGCTGCGGCTCCCCATAGCAAAATAATGGCGCTAACGGCCTGTCGAATAGAGATTGTCGATTTCATCGGGAGTATATTTTGAAAGGTTCGTGTTGTCAAGGTGATACAGTATGTTGGAATGCTCGCGGCCGGTAAGCCGTTTTTCTATCATCTCTTTTACTTTTGCGATGTCGCCGTATGCCGAGTTCTCCCGGCGCACCATGTCGCCCGTGCGTATGATTGTCCGGTTATACGGTATATCCTTTTTCGCGACATACAGGTTGGGCTTGCGGCATACGAAACGGGCGGTATCCGTGAGGTTCAGACCGTTGGTCAGGCCTACGAATTTCCTGTCGCTGAAAAGCAGTTGCCATGAGTAGGTAGGGTAGGCCACGTCGAGATGGAGCGGGTACGACGGCAGATGTTTCAGATACGGCTCCACATCGGCGGCGTCGATAATCGAATTGCTTGCGTCGGGGTCGTTGAAATTGCCGGTATTATATACCATCAGCACTCCGCAGTCCACCGGGGGCGCCTCGCGTGACAGCTGATGCAGGCGTATCGTCGAACTGAGCCGCCACCGCAGCCCGAGTCGTTCAATATTAGCTTTCACCGAATCGCACAGGTTGAAAAACGACATCTCGGTCGACGGCGTCCAGTCGCAGTCGAGCTGCAGCTCCTCCACATTCGGCAATCCGTTGTACTCACACATATTGCGCACGCGTGTCACGATGTTTTTTGCCAGTATACCCTCGTCGCCCGACATCGCTTTCAGTGCGTCGAGTGTGATATACACCACCGGCACGAACTCTTTCCCGCTCAGAGAATCCTCCAGCAGGTGATACTCGTCATCGCTTACTCTCACCGATGCGACCGGACACGCCTTCTCCTCCGGTATTATCCCGTATGTATCTTCGGCTACATCAAACATGCGCAGATATACCCTCCCTACATCATGCCTTTTCAGAAAATCGATGTCGGCGCTGTCGAGTTTAAGCACCGTTTTCCAATAATAAATGCCATTCTTTTCCGCATGGCACGCCCCAGGTGCATTCCGCCGTCCGCACCCCGTGGCCGCCATAAGAGCCATCATGGCGATTGCAATGATAATCCCTTTCATTTGACTGTGAAAATTTGTTTTACAAATTTGCACAATAAAATAACGCGAGGCAAACTCATTTGCCCCGCGTTGTACGAAATCATGCCGTAGCTGTATGAAATCCCTTATCGGCTACCTCCACACTATGTAATTGATATTGGCAGGGGCGTTTTCGTAGACGTTTCCGATGTTGTGACGCACACCGTCTCGGTCAGTATAAAATGTCGTCGAATTTGCCCCCACAAGATATATCGCATTGCGCGCGCCCGCACCAATCAGCGCCTGCGAGAAATCATGGAATGTGAGTTTGTCAGCGCTCATCACCACGCTCATTGTCCCGTCAATCTCGGCAAGCGCCTTGCGCCTCGCTTTACCCTGTGGCTTGTTTTCGATAAGCTGACCGGCGGCCACAAGCGGATACTGTCTGAAAAAATATCCTTCCGCCATCAGTGCCTGTTCAAGCATCGGCGTTGCATCTGCCACACCGATATTTATCTCGCCGTTGACTATCGAGCAGTATCCGGCCCTGGCCTCACCCTTGCTGAGCAGTTCGCCTCTCACCACGTAGGCACCCGCTATCTCGCCGTTGTCGCGGCGTATGTCGGCAGCCTGCGCTGCAAGTATGGCTGTCGTGTCGCTGACAACATCATTTCCCACCTCCAGGGTCGGAACAGCATCGTGCGGTGTCAGAATTATGAGTCTCATGCCATAGACGGTCGTATCCCTCCGCGAGGTGTATCGCTCGTTTGTCGGAGTGTAATCGTTTATATCGTCTTTCGCAATTCTATCTATGACTTTGACTTCGGAACGTGGCCGAAACACCGCCCCGCGTTCAATTACAGGTGACGACCCGGCAGCATCTTCCGTCTCCGTTTCATTCGCATTCCCGGGTCTGAGCACAGTCAGCACTATGGCCGCTACTGCTGCCGCCACGATAATTGTGATGGCGGCATAGATATAACGCTTCCTTTTACGTTTTCCGTCATTTCGGGGCGATTCGTTGCCGGTCGGTGATATGACCCTTATCTCGTTGTCGCCGATATCAAGTCGTTTGTTGCTCATAATGTCGCCTCCTTTTCCAATAAATCTTTCAATGCCTTCAGCGCTTCCTTCGAAGCCGATACCTCGTGGCGGAACGTCCGGCCGTCCGACAGCACCAGTTTCTGCCGCTGCGGATTGACGTATGTGATGAAATCGCGGTTTACAATCAGGCTTTTGCCGATGCGTATGAACCGGTTGTCGCCCGCCGCGGCCCGTTCTGCAATACGCCGCTCCACCTGTCCCAACTGCATTGTCAGCACAAAGCTCCCCCTGTCCGCCATATTGATAGCGGAATAATTGCCGTCAGCCGTAAAATACACCACAGCATCCGCCGCCACACTGACCATCTCCGTAGAAGTACTGAATACAATCCGCTTCTCCATAAACGCAATTCCGAAACTCTGTCCCGCAAATATACACAATATCCGCGTGGTTGCCAATACCCCTCACTCATACTTGTGTAGTCAGTCGGATTTTTGGTCTTGCATATCGGTTAATCTCGCGAAAAATAATTACCTTTGTAATATTAGCATCGTATTAGGAATGAGCAAGAAGTCGATAAGGTTTTTCAATAACCGCGAGGTGCGGGCGGTATGGGATGAAGAAAATAACTGCTGGTGGTTTTCGGCTACGGATGTTGTGCGGGCCATAAATGACGAACCGGACTATGTGAAGGCCGGCAACTACTGGCGCTGGCTCAAACGCAAACTTAAGCAGGAGGGTATTGAACTCGTGAGCACCACTCACGGGTTCAAGTTTGAAGCTCCCGACGGTAAGCAACGTATAGCTGATGTGCTCGACAGCTACGGAGTTATTCTTCTTGCAAAGCATTATCCCAATAATCGGGCAAGTACATTTCTCGATTGGTTTACTTACAGCGATAACACAATTGACGGTCAAAGTCGTAAAAAGGCATATACTTTATTTGAAAGTGGTTTACTGAACTCACTCGAACCTGGCAGCATAAGGTGTCTGCAACAGATACACGCCTATCTGTTTGGCGGCCTGTATGAATTTGCCGGACAGTTAAGGACAAAAAATATATCTAAAGGAGGTTTTACATTTGCAAACTGCCTTCATTTTCCGACAATTATACCAACCATTGAACGAATGCCGGAAACTACACTTGATGAAATTGCCGATAAATACGTGGAGATGAACGTAGTACACCCCTTTATGGAAGGAAATGGGCGAAGCACACGCATTTGGCTCGACTTGATGCTTCGACGTTCGTTGAAACGATGCGTGGACTGGAGTAGGATTGACAAGAACGAATATCTGACAGCCATGCGCGAAAGTGTTGTTGATACAACCCACATCAAAGCACTGTTGAGCGAGGCGTTGACCGACAAAATCAACGATCGCGAGATGTTCATGAAAGGCATCGACTACTCATATTATTATGAGGAAGAATAACTTACTAAAGAATAACTTACTATGAGAAAGAATAACTGATTGTTCCTTTGAGTGGTTGTTTCCTTTATCCCCCCTTCGCCATTACCTTGCCAGGTTGAGGTTGAGGGATATGCCGTAGGAGGAGTTGGTGGTGGGGTAGGACGACGTCGTCACTAACGGCGTGTTGACCTGGTGGTCGAAGTATGCGCCTATGGTGAGGCGGCGGCTCAGGATATAGTTAGCCGTGAAATTGATGCCGAGCGTGCGGGTGCCCGATGTAGGCTGCGTGTAGGCGCTCTCGATGCGGCGTATGAGCGCCTGCGTGTTCTGCAGCGAGAACTCGGCGTTGAGCGTCAGGTCGTTCGATATGCCCGACTGCGAACCTTTCATCTTAAGCACCGTGTTGAATCCTATTATCTTGTATCCGGCGCCGAAAGTCAGCCCGCGTGTCGTGGCTTCAACCACCTGACCGGCCGATGTGTTGAGCGTCAGCGTGCGCTGGTCGCGGTACTCGGCGTTGAGTGTCATCTCATTGTTGAGCGTTACGGCCACACCGATGAGCGGCGCGAAACGCTCCGTGATGGCTACCGACGAAATGTTGTAGGGCGACGACGGTATCGGTTCGCCCGATGTCTCGTCGAGTATGAATCCGCGGTCGCCGTCGGCACCCACCCAGTTGAGGTACGACGAATAGTTGCCTACCGAATATGTGCACTGGTAGGCGTGGCTCAGCGTCACCGACTTGAAGAATTTGCGCAGGTTGAAGAAGTTGAGCAATCCGTCATACGTGATGCGCCAGTTGGGAAGCACGTGGGCGAACGACGGGAACGGGTCGGTGTAAATCTTGTCGGGCGACTTGCCGGAATACGCGGCCACAAATGCCGGAATGAGCACGTCGGGCGATGTTGCCGCCACCGTACCCACCGCCGGGTCGTAAGGAGCGCCTGCATGCGGACTGTCGCTCATGAAGCCCGTAGTGGGGTAGTGCAGGTTGCGGTACTGTCCCTCCACGCGCTGGCGCACAATCGGGATGTAGCGCAGGAAATTGTTGAATGCCTCCGAATTGTATCCGTCGTCGGCCTTCGATCCGCGCAGTGCCGTTGCGAGCGCCCAGTGCGTCTTCGTGTACGAGCCGGAGCGCGAAATCGGCATGTCGGCATACATGAACTGTATCTGGTTCGTACGTGAATCCGTGCGGTTGAAAGTCAGCTGTACCTTCAGGCTCTTTATCGGCTCGAGGTTTACCTCGATATTCATCTCGTTGGCGTTCGACCACAGTGCCGGCGACGTCTGTCCGATGTCGGTAAGCAGCCAGCCGCGCTCCTTGGCCTTGTCGATATAGCTTTCGTCGACGAATCCGAATGCGAAGTCAAGACCCGGCGACATCGGCCCGTAGGAATTGGACTGTCCGAATATGTTGCCTATCTCCGGACGGAACAGCGGTATCGACAGCGTCGACGTTTTCTTCCACCTTATCGAGATGCTGCGCGGCGACATCACGAAGCGCGTGGTATGGTCTGCTATCTGGCGCCATACCGGCAGCTGCTCCTTAAGCAGCTCGTCTATCACGAAATTTATGGTCGAGTCGGAGCGTGTGAGCACCTCTATGCTGTTTGCGTCAACCACACGCGTCTTGACCGGGAACTTGCGGCCGCTCTGCGTCGTGGCTGTTACCTTCACTTTTGTCGTACGCAGGTTGTGCTTGATGGTTATGCTTGTGTCGGGACGAAGGTTGTAGGTGCGCTCGAAATGCTTCGGCTCGCGCTTTTTCTGATTGTTGCGTGCCGACGAGAAGCGCTTGTCCACATCCTTGATGTACGGTATCTTCTTGTAGAGCGTCTCGAAGTTGAGGCGGCCGTCGATGCTCCACGACGACTGGTTGGCTATCGTGTTGCCTATGCTGATGTCGTCGATAGTGGCACCGCGGTCCCAGCGGTAAGTAGAGTTGTAGGTGGTCGACGCGTTGATGAAGTCGAGCACGGGGATGCGGTTGAAAGGCGCCTTGTACGATGCCGTGAACGACTGGTTGTAGCTCCACGGCGTACCCATCGACAGGATGCTTTGCCACACCGTGTCTTTCCACTCCTTGTACCTGTCGGGGAACAGCTTGCGGTTGACTGCGCCGGTGGTCTCCTCGATGCGTGCCGACGTGTTCGACGTGAACGACAGGTTGATCGATTTGGTCAGATTCCATGTGAGGTTGAACTGTCGGTCCCAAAGGAAATTCTTGCTTACCGACACCGGCAGCTGGAACATCACGTCGGTCTCCGAGCGGGTCTGCTGCTCGTAGTAGTAACGCGACATCGTGGTGAGGAATGATATTGAAGTCGGCAGGTAATTCAGTTCCCAGTCCTTGATGAACTTCAGGTTCTTGTTCTTGCTCTTTATAAGCGAACTGAAAGGCTTCAGACCCTTTATCATCGGCGAATACGAATATTGCAGCGAGCCGCGGTAGTCGTTGGTGTTCTCGTATTCGGTGGTGGGGTCGACCTTCGACTGCTTGTTGAATGAGAAGTTGAAAGTAAAGTTGGCCGGATCCCACGGCATCGGAGTGTCATGCTGTATGTTAAACTTCAGTCCCGAAATCGAGAAGTTCTGTACCGTCGTACGCTCGATGGCGAACGCGTTGATTGAGTCGCGCGCATGCTTGTCGGGCGCGTCGTCAAGGGCGTCCTTGAGCAGCACGTCCTGGTCGAGGGGGTTGTATTTCGGCGATGTCTTCTCCTTGCTGACCGAATAGAATATCGGTGCCCTCAGCTTGGCGGCTTCCGGCAGGAACCGGCCCAGGTCGCCCTGCACGGCGAAATTATACTGTTCGTAGTCGTCCATGCGGCGCGAGTTGAGCGACTGGTCCACTCCTCCGAAACCGGCCGTCTCTATGTGAGCGCCGAAATTGAGTGTGGCGATGTCGCTCACGCCTAAGTTGACGTTGGCCTTTGCCGCCCAGCCGCCCTCTTGGTTGAAGTCGGTCACCTTAAGTTCGTTGACCCATACGATACCGTCTTTGCGAGTCGACGAGTTATTGCGCACGCCCACGAGAAGCACCCTGATGTCGCTCAGCGACGGATTGCCCATCACGGCTATGCGGTTGCGCTCGTTGTCGGGGTCGCGGCCTGTGTAGAGTGTGGCGTAGCCAACATTGCTTCCCGCCTCAGCCTTGGCGCGGTTACGCTCTTTCTTGAGGTTGACGAATGCCTGCAGGTCGATGTCGAGGAAATTCTCGCGCGGCCACACCCTGTAGCGGTCGGAGTTGAGGTCGTTGTTGTATTTTCCCGCCGGTGTCAGTGTCAGCGGTATCTCGTACTCGTAGAAGTTGTTCTTGACGTCGGTGCCGAGGCGTACGATGAGGGCGAGGTCGCCGTCGCGCAGGTTGGTCACGTCGTCGATGAGGCTTTCGGCGTGTACCCACATCTGCAGGCGCTTGTAGTTGCGCAGGTCATGCTGCGTGTTGCGGTATATGGCGCGTGCGTCGCCGGCGTCGAGGTCGGTCACCTTGAGCGATATCGACTGCTCGTTGAGCTGCGTTATCTGCGACTGTCCCGGGTCAACGGCTCGCGACACTCCCGGAGGCAGCACATAGTTGACCGGTTCCCTCGATGCGTTCTCCTCGATGTTTACCACCGATACGTCAAGCTCACCTTCGGCGGGGGTGTCGCCGCGGCTGTTGAGGTTGAAATCATAGTTGCGCCATTCGCCGCGCACCAGCTCGAGTGTGGCGAAACGCAGGTGGGTCGTGGCCTTGAAGCCGGTCATGAACATACGTGCGAAACGTATCGACGAGAAGTCCTTGATTGTGCCAACTATCTTCTCGTAGTCGCTCAAAGGTATCTTGAACTGGTACCACTCCACGGTGGCGTCCTGGCCGTCGCGTGTCGGCACGAGCGATACCTGTTTGTCCGTGATATAATTCTTGCCCACGACAAGGTCCTCGGGGCGTATCGACACCTTGTACTGGAAGTAGCGCTCATACTCGTTGAGGGTGTTGTCCTGGTTGATATCCTCCACGTCAGGCACTGCGCGCGACGACTGGTAGAGCGGTTCCGACACATCGTCGGGCGAGAGCGAGTTGCCCTCCACGCCGTTGTATCGCTTGTAGCGTTCGAGCACCGAGAGGCGTTCCTCGTCGTAGTCATAGCCGCGGAAGAAGTGGTAGTTGTCGCCGGCGGGGTCGTTGAACGGCGAGAATTTGTCCTGTACCATGCGTTCGTAGGCCGTGGCCGACAGGCGGTTCTGCAGTTCGCCGAGGTAATCCTTATAGGAGGAGAACTCGAATTCGAGGTCATTTTTCAGTCCGTCGAGACCCACGTCCTGCACTGCGCGCGAACCGGTGTTGTTGTCAAACGAATATGTCAGCGAATTTTGCGTCGACACGTTGCCCCACACCGTCTGCGTCAGGAACTGGTCGTTACCGTCGTAGGGTATGCCGTTCTCGTATGATTTCAGACCGTCCTTCAGAATATCTTCCGATATTTCGCCGAAGTTGATGTAGAGGTCGCCACCCTCGAGGTTGGGGTTTTCGGGGTCGAGGAACGGGTTCATCATCCAGAACTGCACATACTCGATGTTTGACTGCTCGAAGTTGGTGTTGTCCATCTTGCGCATGATGCCGCCCCAGCGTTTCTCGGGATTGAGCAGATAGCCCTCGGAGTCGATGTTGGTGGCGTCGAGGTTGTACGGTCCGCGTTCGTTGGGGTAGAACGACAGGTTGAGGGTCTGTATGAGGTTTGACTCGCCGTAGCTCAGTTCGCGGCCGGGGAATATCTCGCGCGAGGTCACTTCGCGTACGTAGGGGTTTGACAGCTGCTTGAGGTCGGCCTTGATGTAGCCCGGGCACAACGAGGAGTTGCGGTCGGTGAACATTCGGTCGATTGTGTACCAGTTGAGCAGCGCGCGGTTCTTGCCGTAGTCCACGTTGTTGCTCAGCCCGGCTTCGGGAAACAGCGCGTCGGCCGACGGGTCGTAGGGCGTCGAGGCGAGGAACCATGCGTAGGGTGAACGCAGGTCTATGCCCATCTGCGCGTCCTCGAAGTCGTCGATGTACGACGACCCTTTGTTCGAACCGCTTTTCTGCTGGTGCGGCACAAGTTGGGCGTATTCCGCCGTCAGGCTTATGCGCGAGGGTGCCGTGGCGTTGACTGTCGGTATTTTGTTGAGAAGGTTGGTGAGCCACATGAACTCGCTGTTGTAGGCCACGTTGACGCCCCACATCGAGTTGTTTATGACCTCATTGCCTATGTTGACTTTCTCGGTAAGCGCCTTCTCCGAGAAGTGGAGCAGCGTGGCGCCTATGTTGAGGTTTTTGTTGAACTGGTACTGAAGGTCGAGTCCCAGGAGTGTCTTGCGCTGCATCGAGAACAGCGACTGGTTCTCGAGTGTCACCGATATGTTCTGTCCCGAATCGATGATGCTCTGGTTGGTGATGGTCACGATACCCATCGAGTAGTCCACCGTATAGTCGGAGTTCTCGGTCAGTCTGACGCCGCCTGCCGTCACCACCACCGACCCGCGGGGCACGTTCATGGCGTTCAGCCGTATCTGCGACCCCGACGATGCCTGGTATTCGCCGGTCATCACGAACTTGTTCTTGTCGGCGAACTGACGCGCCACCACAAGCGTGGAGTCATACAGCTCCTTGTAGACATACTGCGCCGCTATCGTCGGATTGCCTATCTTTTTCTCAAGGTGTTCGCCGAACGGTTCCACTACCGGGAATATGATTTTTCCCTGCGATGCCTGTATCGTGTAGCCCTCTATGAAATCGAAAAATCCGTCGGGATTTGATTCCTGGTTGGTGTCGAGGCGGTCGAGGTTCATCACCTGCAGCAGCGACTGGTTGTTGAGCCCTGCCACCGGTAGATAGTTGATGAGCGTTCCCGTCGTGTCGCTCAGATACTTGATGTTAAGACGGAAATTGTTTTTCTGCACCTGGTATGCCCCGAGCGAGTACACGTTTTTCATCATCAGTCGCCATATAGGCTGGCGAGTGTCGATGGTGGTCGACTTCAGCATCTTCACGTAGAGCGAGTTGTTGGTCGTGGTGATGTCCGATGAAAATTCACCTACCTGATATACGCGGCCGTTGTAGGTATACTCGAATGCCACGCCGAGCACCTCGTCGGAGTTGAGTGCCGAGCGTAGCGATATGTATCCGAGCGTGGTATTGAGCGTGTACTCCGACGACGTGAGCAGTCGTGCGCTCTCCACCTTCTCATAGTCCTTGCCACCCTCTATGCCGTAGGCGCGCAGAGGTTCGAGCGCCTGCGTCACGGTGTTGATGTTGCGGGCGTCGGGATATTCGTTCTTGATTACGCTTAGCAGGTTGTTTGACGCGTTGGCCGGATTGGGCAGCGACGGGTCCGGTTGCCAGTAATTGCTGGTAAGGTAGTCCGACTCACCTAAGTCGGCGAACGCCACGAGGTTGCGCGACTCGTTGTAGTTGCCGCTCTTGTTGGTCACCCACACCTCGATGCGAGTTATCTGCACGCCCGACATCACCATCGGCAGTCGTGCTGCAAACTTGTCGTAATTGTGGTAGAAATACTGCGAGAGGAAGAAGTGGCGGTTCTGGTCGTATTCGTCGGCGTTGAACTGGAATTTGGTCGTCTGCGCGCCACCCTTGGTGTTGACGGTCTTTGATTCCGAATTCTGCTGCGACACAAGTGCCGTGGCCGTCAGCTTGCCGAACTGCAGCGTGGTCTTCAATCCGAAAAGTGCCGTGCTTCCGCGTATGAGCGACGACCCTGTGGTCATCGACACGTTACCCGCCTCGATGCTCTTGACTATATCGTCCTCCTGACCTTCGTAGGCCAGTTTGAGGTTCTTTGAGTCGAAATCGAATGTGGCGTCGGTGTTGTAGGTCATGTTGAATTTCAGCCTGTCGCCCACCGATGCTGCAATCGTGGCCTGTATCTTCTGGTCGAAGTCGAAATATGTCTTGCGCCTCGATGTCACCGACAGCGACGGGTTGTCGGTCTTGTTGGAGTTGATACCCATCTTCAGCTGTATCGAACCGGTGGTCTTGAGCTGTACGCCGCCCGGTCCGAATATCTTCTCCAGCGGACCTAAGGCGAAATTCATGTCGAGGATGTTGAACGGCTCCTTGTCTTTCTGCTCGAATATCTCGCTGTTGCGCTGTCGGTAATATTCCTCCATCGACTTGCGCAGCTGCCAGTTGTTGTATTGCTGCTCCGAGAGCATGAACGGTGTGGCAATCTCGTGGTCGCCCACTTTCGTGCGCACCACGTATATCCCTGTCGCAGGGTCAAATTCGGCCACGGTCTTGATATTAGACGGCGTCGAGAGGTCCATCGCCATCTCGTCCTCCATCAGGTCCTCGTAGCGCTCCGGCACAGTCTGCTGCACCGGGAAAGGCATCATTATCGTATCGGCCGGATTTGACGGAACGGGCACCACCGTATACGGCAAAGCCGGCGCACTGACTCCCGTGGGAGCTACGCGCTGAGCTTTGACGGCTACGGCCGCCATAATCAACAGTACAGCCGCCAACAGTGCGGCTCCCTGTTTCTTATATTTTGAATTCCGTCTTTCCGATTGCCTCATTGGTCTGATAAACGACTACACCTTCCTTCCCAAAAACCACCAATCACTTATAAATCACATAAGTCACATAAATCACATAAATTACATAAATCACATAAATTCAATATAATACATTATGAATTACATAAAAAATCCGCATATCAACTCAATTATGAATTATGCATTGTGAATTATGAATTACATAAGTGTCAGTGCCTTCTTTATAGCGGCTTCCACTTTCATCGACGGCTCGGCGTTGTAAATCTTTGTAAGCACCTTGTGAGCCGCCTGACGTGGAAAGCCGAGCATCACCATTGCAGCCAGAGCTTCGTCGAAGTCCGCGCTCGTGGCCGCCGGCTGTATTAATAACGTAGAGTCAGTCGGTTTTATTTTATCCTTGAGGTCTACAATTATTCTTTCCGCCGTTTTTGCCCCGATGCCCTTCACTCCCTTGAGCCGGCGCACGTCGCCCGACATGATGACCTGCTCGAGTTCAAGCGTTGGAATCGACGACAATATCATGCGCGCCGTGTTCGACCCGACGCCCGACACTCCGATAAGCAGACGGAACAATACGCGCTCGCTCTCCTCGAGAAATCCGAAATACACCCATGCATCCTCGCGTATCACCTCGTGGATAAGCAGTTTTGCCTCCTCTTTCCCCTCGAGCGCCGTAAAGCAAGGCAGCGTTATATTGATGCCGTAGCCCACACCCCCTGTCTCGATGACAACGTAAGTAGGCGTAAGCTCCGTCACCTTTCCTTTGATATATTCAATCATATCTCTACATTTAAACTGATAACTGATATAGTAGCCGCGACAAGTAGTAGCCGCGGTTTTTAACCGCGGACACCCCATATCGCGGACATTCCATACAATGGTGCGCTACTTTACGCGGGCGATAATCTGCTCGGCGTGCTCCTTGGTCTTTATCTGCTTCGGCAGGAATATGTCGGCGATGCGGCCCTCCTCGTCAATCAGATAGGTGGTGCGGAGCGTACCTGTTGTCTTTCTGCCGCACATGGTTTTCTCGCCCCAGGCGCCGAGCTGTTGCAGAAGGGTAGTGTCAGTATCGGCGATGAGAGGGAAATTAAGCTGATGCTTTTCGATGAATTTCTGATGCGAAGCGGCTGAATCCTTGCTGATACCTACTATCTCATATCCTAAGGCACGCAGCTCGTCGCGATGGTCGCGCAGCGAGCATGCCTCGGCCGTGCAGCCCGAAGTATTGTCCTTTGGGTAAGTGTACAGAATGAATTTCTTTCCGGCGAAATCGGCCGTGCGTATCTCCTTGCCGTCCTGGTCCTTGCCAAGCACTTCCGGCAACTTGTCTCCTATCTCCATAATCTTTTATATTAATGTTGGTTGAAATCAAATTTCTTTTCCTTGGCAAAACACTGCTGCTGTTCAATATTTCTTGTCGGGTTGGTAGCCGCGGTTTTTAAGCGCGGAGTGTGATTTGTCATGCCAGTGAATAAATGGTCTCTTTCGGCCCCGCGAAATAAACCCTGTCGCCCGGCGCGAAAATAACCTTGTCGAGCCGTTCGGCAAAATGTCCGTCACGTTCCACCGCTATAACCATCGACGAATACTTGTCGGGGATGTCGGCATTGATGATACTTGCCCCGCACAGCGGCGACATATCGCTGAGCTGCACGTCATATATGCCGAAACTTACAGCCGAGGTCGACGATGCCGCTTCCCCGTCGTCATTCTTCTCTATGACGGGAAGCAGCCGCTGTATCTGTTCGTCAGTACCGATTATGCCTATCGTGTCGCCGGGGAAAATGCGGTCATTGCTGCGGGGCACCGGTATGAACTGCGAGCCGCGTGTTATGCTCGACACGCTGACCCCGTACTGCGACCGCAATCCCGAGTTGCACAGTCGTTCGCCCGATATGGGACACTGGTTGCCGACCGTCATATACGCAAGATGCAGATCAGATACTACGGAATTGTTTTTGCCCGAACGGCGCAGCTCGCGCTCGTTGAGATTGTTCATGAACCGGTTTTCGATGTCGCTTACTCGCTGTTTCGCTTTCCCCGAGAGGATAAACAGTGTGAGTACAATCAGCGCGATTCCCGTGGCAAATCCCGCTGTAAGCGAGAATATCGACGCCAGTATGTTGACAATGAACGCCAGCACGAGTATCAGGCGGAATATGCGCATTACCACCCGCGGCACACGGTATCCCGCCGGCATCGACACATTGTCGGCCACACGCTTCGATGTCGGCAGCGACAGCGCAAGCAGGAACGGCGACATGGCAAGCAGCGTCACCGCCGCGCCCACATATTTGTATCCTCCAGGCATCACGGTCGCAAGCCACGGCATGAAGAAGTTGAGCGATACCAGTGTGATGGCGATGAGCACTATCGAGTAGAGCATCATGCGCCACAGATAGCGCCTGATGAACATTTTCCATATCGACTGGCGCTCCGCCGTGTCGGCCGAATTGGCCTCATTGCTGTAGCGGTCGATGAGGAAATGCAGTCTGCGGGGCAGATGCCGTTTTACAATCTCGTAGAACGGGTCGGCCATCTTTATGAAATACGGCGTAGTGAATGTGGTGAGTACCGACACGGCCACCACGATAGGGTAGATGCTTGGCTCAAGTACACCTAAACTCATACCCAACGAGGCTATGATGAAGGAGAACTCGCCGATTTGCGTAAGAGAGAATCCCGTCTCTATCGCGACTTTGAGCGATTGCCCGGTCACAAGCATGCCGAATGTCCCGAACACTATCATGCCCACTATCACCACTGCCGACAGTATAAGTATCGGCCCGGCGTATTCCACAATGGTCGCCGGCTGCACCATCATGCCTACCGAAATGAAGAATACCGCGCCGAAAAGGTCTTTGACCGGCATTGTAACGCGCTCTATCCGCTCGGCATAGCTCGTACCGGCAAGTATCGAACCCATCACGAACGCGCCCAACGCGAGCGAGAATCCGCACGCCACCGAAAATACCGCCATACCTAAGCACAACCCCATCGAAATGATGAGCAGCGTCTCGTTGTTGAGGAAACGGCGTGTCTTGTTGAGCATCGACGGAAGCACGAAGACTCCTACCAAGAACCATATTATCAGGAAGAACACGAGTTTGCCGATGCTGAGCAGCATTTCCGACCCCTCGACCGAATCATTGACTGCTATCGACGACAGGATTACCATCATCAACACCGCAAACAGATCCTCTACCACGAGTATGGCGAACACGAGCGCCGCAAATTTCTTCTGCTTCAGCCCCAGGTCGTTAAGCGCCTTTATGATGATGGTCGTCGACGACATCGAAAGCATTCCCCCAAGGAATATACTGTTGATATACGAGAATCCGAGCAGTGTGCCGATGGCAAACCCCGTGAACATCATTCCTATCACGATTATCAGAGCCGTCACCACTGCCGAGCCTCCGGTATTCATCAGTTTCTTGAAATTGAATTCCAGACCGAGCGAGAACAACAGCACGATGATGCCTATCTGCGCCCAGAACTCTATATTGGCCTCATTGGCCACCGATGGAAGCGGCTCGAAATTGGGGCTTGCTAAAAATCCGGCGACTATATATCCCAATACCACCGGCTGCTTGATCCATTTGAACAAAAGTGTCACAGCCGCCCCGAGTATCAGAATGAACGCCAGATCCGTGATAAGACTTTCAATATCCATAACTACATTCAATATCAAAAATTTCCCCGGCTAATCCCATTCCCGCTCAACCCCGATTAATCTCGATTACTCCTGCTAAATCCCGGCTACTCCCGATTAATCCTGATTACTCCCTCAATCCCCCATCAAAAAAATTCAAAATTCCCCATTCAAAATTCAAAATTCTCAAATGCTTACCTGATTGGCAAGCGAAATGGAATGAGTGGGATTAAGCGTACGCAACTGCTCGAATATCCTGATATAGTCGGTCGATTCCTTGAACAGCACCACGAAATTCAGTCGCGTGGCCTCCTCGTCGTAGTCATATTCAAGATACATGTTGGTGATAGTCACTTTGTTTTTTCTGAGCACTTCGCGGTAAGCCTCGATGTCAGTCACGACACAGTTGATGAGCATGCGTATAATTCGTGACTCGGCTCCCATTGCCGTACGGTGCTCGACGCGCTCGAACCAGTGCAACACCACTAATATGAGCAGCGTGGCCGTGATTGACAGCGTGTACATTCCTAACCCCACAGCCATGCCTATCGTAGCCACCATCCATATTCCGGCGGCTGTAGTCAGACCGCGTACCGAACCTTTCATCTGTATGATGGCTCCGGCGCCGAGAAAACCGACACCTGTCACCACCTGCGCGGCAATACGTCCCGGGTCGCCGTTCTTAAGCCCTAAGTATTCCTGCGGCACATAGATTGATATGAGCATGGCGAGCGTGGCGCCCATGCATATAAGCGCGAAAGTGCGTATGCCTGCCGACTGTCCTTTGAGTTTTCGCTCGAATCCGACGGCGCTCCCCAGCAGCAGACTCACGCACAGCTTCACTATTGCCGACGCGGTTGTCACCTCCGTAGAGGTTATTTCCCTGATGATGTCATCAAACATAATTATTTCTTCATCTCAAACTGACGCGAGGCCAGACGGAAATTGTCGCAGAACAGTTCTACCGTATAAGTGCCGGGATTGAGCGTCGAAGTGACATCCCAGTATATTTCCACGCCTCCAATCTCCTCGTTGGCATATTCGATGGTGCGGCGTGCCGTAGCCTGCAGTGTCGCGCCCTCGAAGCTGAACGAACCGCCGCCGGGCAGCAGGTCGCCTTCGGGCGTCGTGATGCGCATGTAGATGGTCTTTTCGCCGGCCGGTGTCGAATTGTTCTGAGGTATGGTGAACGTAACGCAAAGACGGGTTGCCTTTGTGATATTCTTCTCGTTCTTACCCTTCTTGTTGAGCGCACGCAGCGTCAGGCCGGTCACGTTGAGTTTCTCGGCGAGAGTCATGCGTTCGGTCAGATGCTCGTTTTTGCGCGTCATGTCCTGCACGCGGCTGTTGAGCTGTTGGTTCTGGTTCTTGATTGTCGTATTTTCCTCCTTGAGCTGGTCGTTCTCCGCCATCAGCTCGTTGATGCGGGCGGTATAGTCGCGCAGTATGCCTTTGAGAGTGTTGATTTCGTCGGTGAGTTTCTTGATCTGTGCCGCGCTCTTTGTCTTTTCATTGTTAAGCTCCGTCATGAGCTTTTCAATCTGGGCGCGCGCTGCCTGATATTTCTCTACAATCGAGTCATTGGCGAGCAATACGGTCTGACCCTCCATCTGCTGGAAATCATCGTCTATCTTCAACAGTTCGAGCTCGTTGATTTGCATCTGTTGGGCAAGAAGTTGCTGCTGCGTGTCTTCAACCTGTTTCTTTGACGCCTCAAGTTCCTTGTTTTTCGACGACATCAACAGAAAGAACACCGCGAGTATTGCCAACAGCACAATCACCGCGCCGCCGATAACTATCATGCGGTTTCGCTTCTGCCGTTTAAGTAGTTGCTGCTGCGTCTCCGACAGCTGCCCGTCACGGTTAGGGTCAGGATTGACAGGTATATTGAAATTGTCCATATTGAAATTCCTTTTTAACGGATTATAACTCTGATAACATGTATTGTATTATAAAAAGAAAGCCGGAGTATAACGCCAATAAGCCCTATGGGGCCTATTGGCCCTATAACTCCTATAAGACTTATAAATCTTATAAGAATTATATATCTTACCCCCCGCAGTATCCGCGATAATTAACCGCGGAAAATAAGATAATAGCGGGGGCGCAACGCCCCCGCCTTATTTTAAATGTTTTCGTTGCGTCCGTGGCAGTTCTTGAACTTCTTGCCCGACCCGCAGGGACACGGATCATTGCGTCCTACCTTCGGCCCTACCTTGACAGGTTCGGGACGCGATTTCTGCGCTTGCGATGCATTCACGCCGGCGCGTCTTTCTGCCTCGCCGGGCAACTCATCCTTGGTCGCCTTCAGGTTACTGTTCGGGTTGGTGCGTTCCGGCATTGCCTGGCGCACTTCGGGCGCCTTGCGCTCCGGTGCCTGATTGGCGTTCTCACCCTCGCCTTCGGCGGGAGTCTCGCGCTTGGGTATATAGATCTGGCCGCGGAGCAGCGACGACATAGCCTTGTTGTTGAGCACCGAAAGCATGCGCTCGAATATGTGGAACGACTCTACCTTGTAGATTACCAGCGGGTCCTTCTGCTCGTACGATGCATTCTGTACCGACTGGCGCAGCTGGTCGAGTTCGCGCAGGTGTTCCTTCCACAGTTCGTCGATGCATATCAGAAGTATGGTCTTGTGCCATTCCTTCACTATCTGCTTGCAGCCGGTATCGTAAGCCTTGTTGATGTCTACGCGTATCTGGTACACACGCTTGCCGTCGGTGATGGGCACGATAATCAGTCCCTTGGCGTTGCGGTTCTCGACCCAGTCCTTGATGACAGGGGTAGCCATCTCGATGATGCGCTCGCTCTTGCGGTCAAGCGCCTGGGTGGCGGCGGTGTAGAGCGCGTTGATGGCGTCTTCGCGCTCCATGTTGCGGAACTCGTCTTCGGTGAACGGCGGCTCGATAGCAAGCACACGCATCAGCTCCAGACGCATATCCTCGTAGTAATCGGCCTCCGGATAGTTGTTGATGATGTTCTCGATGGTGTCGTAGAGCATGTTGGCGATGTCGATGCCTACACGTTCGCCGAGCAGCGCGTGGTGGCGGCGCGCGTAGATATACGTACGCTGCTTGTTCATCACGTCGTCATATTCGAGAAGACGTTTACGTATGCCGAAGTTGTTCTCTTCCACGCGTTTCTGCGCTTTCTCGATGGCGTTTGTCACCATCTTCGACTCTATCATCTCTCCGTCGTGCAGACCGAGACGGTCGAGCATCTTCATTACGCGGTCGGTGGCGAAGAGTCGCATCAGCTGGTCCTCGAACGATACGAAGAATACTGACGAACCCGGGTCGCCCTGACGTCCCGAACGTCCGCGCAGCTGACGGTCGACACGGCGCGACTCATGGCGCTCCGTACCGATGATTGCAAGTCCGCCGGCGGCTTTCACCGAGTCGGAGAGCTTGATGTCAGTACCGCGGCCTGCCATGTTGGTGGCGATGGTTACTGTGCCCGACTGGCCTGCGAGTGCCACTACCTGTGCCTCGCGCTGGTGCAGCTTGGCATTGAGCACCTGGCAGTCAATCTTGCGCAGGTCGAGCATGCGCTTGAGCAGCTCGGATATTTCCACCGAAGTCGTACCCACGAGTACCGGACGTCCGGCCTCGCGCAGTTTCACTATCTCTTCGATTACAGCGGCATATTTCTCTTTCTTGGTGCGGTATACGCGGTCGTTCATGTCGATACGCGCCACCGGACGGTTGGTAGGTATCGTCACTACGTCGAGTTTGTAGATGTCCCACAACTCGCCCGCTTCAGTCTCGGCTGTACCGGTCATACCGGCCAGCTTGTGGTACATGCGGAAGTAGTTCTGCAGGGTGATGGTGGCGAATGTCTGTGTAGCGGCTTCCACTTTCACGCCCTCTTTTGCCTCGATGGCCTGATGGAGTCCGTCGCTGTAGCGGCGTCCCTCCATGATACGGCCTGTCTGCTCGTCGACGATTTTGATTTTGCCCTCGTCGATTACATATTCCACATCCTTGTCAAACAGGGTATAGGCTTTGAGCAGCTGGTTGACGGTGTGCACGCGCTCCGATTTTATGGCATAGTCGTTCATCACCTCGTCTTTCCTTTCCTGACGCTGCTGCAGGTCGGCTATCTTTTCAAGCTCCGACAACTGCGATGCGATGTCGGGCAGCACGAAGAACTGCGGGTCGTTGCTCTTGCCCGTGAGTTCGTCGATACCCTTGTCGGTAAGGTCGACCGAACGGTTCTTCTCGTCGATCACGAAATAGAGCGGCTCGGTAGCCTTGGGCATCTCGCGCGCGTTGTCCTGAAGATAATATGCCTCGGTGTCGAGAAGTATCTTTTTCATACCCTCCTGCGAGAGGAATTTGATGAGGGCGCCGTATTTCGGAAGTCCCTTGAATGCCCTGAACAGTGCAAGCGCACCCTCTTTCTGCACATTCTTGTCGGGCGATTTCAGCTTCTCTTTCGCGTCGGTGAGAAACTGGTTGACAAGACGGCGCTGTGCCAGCACAACTTTCTCCACGTTGGCCTTGAACATGTCAAACATCTGGTCGTCGCCCTTCGGCACGGGGCCTGAGATGATGAGCGGCGTACGGGCATCGTCGATAAGCACCGAGTCAACCTCGTCGACGATGGCGTAATAGTGTTTGCGCTGCACCAAGTCGCCGGGCGTCATGGCCATATTGTCGCGCAGGTAGTCGAAACCGAACTCGTTGTTAGTTCCGAATGTGATGTCGCAGTTGTAGGCAGCACGGCGCTGCGGTGTGTTGGGCTGATGCTTGTCGATGCAGTCAACAGTCGAGCCGTGGAACATATAGAGCGGACCCATCCACTCCGAGTCACGTTTCGACAGATAGTCGTTGACGGTCACCACGTGGACACCGCGGTGCGACAGCGAGCGCAGGAACACCGGAAGCGTTGCCACAAGCGTCTTACCCTCACCGGTAGCCATCTCTGCGATTTTGCCCTGATGGAGCACGATGCCGCCTATGAGCTGCACGTCGTAGTGTATCATGTCCCACGTGATGAGGTTGCCGCCGGCCATCCACTTGTTGCGCCATACGGCATTGCCCTCCTCGTCGATGCTTACAAAGTCATATCCTTTGGCGGCGAGTTCGCGGTCGAGCTGCGTGGCCTTCACGACGATGGTATCGTTGTGGGCGAAACGGGCTGCCGTCTCGCGCATTACGGCGAACACTACCGGAAGATGCTCGTTGAGTTTGTCCTCCAGTGTGTCGATGATGTTTTTCTCATGTTTGTCAATCTCGTCCCAAAGGGGCTGGCGCTCGTCGAAAGGAAGGTTGTCGACCTGTTCTTTCGTCTGAGCTATGGCCTCTTCGTCGGCTTTGATTGCTGCGGCGATGTCGGCGCGCACAAGGTCGATGCGTTCACGCAGCTGGTCTACTGTCAGTGACTGCATCTCCGGTCCGAGAGCGTTGATTTTATCGACTATCGGTTGTATCTCCTTTAAGTCGCGCTGTGACTTGTTGCCAAAAAATTTACTTAAAATTGAAGTTAATGACATATATGTTTTTTCTATTTTTTATCTGAATTAAAATTGCCCGGGCACTGCGCCCGTCCATTCCAAAAAAATCGCCCGATTAGTCCGATTAGCCCAATTAGTCCAATTAGCCCAATTAGTCTTATTAGGCCTATTGGCCCTATTGGGCCTATCAGCTCCTATCAGCCCTATCAGCTCCTCTCCCCCTAAAGCCTCACCGGAGCCAGTCTCGCCCCGTTGGGCGATCGTATCCGCAGCAGCCTTGCCACCGTAGGCGCTACTACGCGTGCGTCGACCGGAGTGTCAATCGTGCGTGCGTCCACATCGGGGTGCATTATGAAGGCTGCCGATGACGACGCCCTTACTCTTTCTACGGTCTTGTTGGTCTCCGAATTGGCATTCTGTACTATCTTCCAGCCGGGAGCTATTGATATGATTACGTCGCCGGCCGTGTCTATGTCGAGATTGCGTGCGGGGGGAAACGGCGAATCGGCCGACCCGTTGGCGGCCACAGCCTGCTCTATCGTGACGGCATACGTCACTCCGCTAAGCCTCCGCAGGAAGTCCGCGCTTTCGCGGCGTATCTCGTTGAGGTCCTTTCCCCGCTGCTGTATAAGTTCGCGGTTGAGATATATCTGGTTGTTATAGTATCCTGTCACCCAGTCGCCGTTGCCGTAAAGCGACATCAGGTTGACTTTAAGCAGCGACACGGCACGCTCGGGCGAAAATTCGCCTCCCGGTATGTTCCACCGCTCCTCGTCGCTCACCGACGCGTTCGATGCCGGAGTTCCGGCCACCCATATCAGCGTCTTGTCAAGGCCGGGACCCTGAGCCTCTATCGTGGCGAACAGGCGCGCGAGGTCGCGGTCGAGACGCAGGTACGAGTCAAGAAGCTCTACCCGCGTATCGGGCTGATTTGAGCAGGTGTAGGGCTGCAGGGTGTAGTTCAGCTCAAGCATGTCGACCGGCTCGCGTTTCCCCATGCTGAGCGCTTTGAGGAAATCGATTGACACCGAAGTCACCTCGCTGTTGACCGGCGCCGACATCTTGTAGCGGGCGTAGCGCTCGGCATCGCCCCCTGCGAATGTATGGTTGAACGAATATATCTTCTTGTGCGACGGCAATTCGCTGTATGCCCCGTCGGGCAGTGTCGGCGTCCAGCGTATGGTGTCGAGACGTGCCGCGAGCGGACGCAGATGGTTGAGTTGCTGTATCGTGGTGGGCAGCTCGGTATAGTATGTCGACGATGCCCATTTTCCCGTCTTGTCCGTAATCCAGCAGGCCGAGTTTCCGGCATGCCCTGCCATGATTATCGAGGTGGTGGCGTCGGGCGATATGGCGTGCACCATGCCGAGCCCCGATGTGTCTATGCGCAGTTCGTCGGCGAGTGTCGACACCCGCAGCGCTTTCGGCGAGAATGTCTCATCGGTGAAGTTGCCTATCGTCGACGCGTCAAGGAGCACCGGACGCCCTGTGCGGCTCGCTATGTCGTAGACTTCGCTTGCCGCTATGCCGTTGACGGCCGGGGCGGCCCCGGTCACGAGCACTGCCGTTGCGGCGGCATCGTCCAGCGGGCTTCCGTACTCTATGTTGGTGAATGTCACCCCCTTGTCAAGCAGCTTGTTGAAGCCTCCCGAGGTCAGATGTTCGCGAAGCTGATATACCTTGTCAATCTCCAGTCCGTTGATTACAATGCCTACCACAAGTTTCGGCCGGCGCGGCAACGTAGTCTGCGCCGACAGCGGTAACACTGCCGACACTGCTACTAATGCTCCGACGAGTTTGATGGTCAGGCTTTTGTGCGGTCGAGACATTTTCTATTCAAGTATATATAACCGGCACAGCGAAGCATATCGCTGCACACCAGCGGGATAAACAACAGATTGGTCGACTGGTGGAACAGCGGTTGTCCGGCCAGCCATATTAAAACCAGTGCAAAGTTAATGATTTGGAAGTAAAAAACAATGCATTTACACTTTTTAAACCAAATAATTAATGGAATTATAAGGCACAGCGGGTCGGCCCACATCAGATTGATATTGGGCGACGTGGCCTCATGCTCCGAAACAAGCACCAAAAATGCTGCGATACAGCCTAATAACCCTATTACGGCATAGAAACTCGCGTCGTACCATCGCGATACCCGTTTGCGCTTCACGTCGCGTACGGTGACAAGAATAGCCGACAGCGTTATGAGCGCGACAACCAGCCATGCGGGAAAGCCGCTCTCCGACGGCGTGCCGATATTTGAATGGAGCAGGGTATAGGTGCCCGCGGTGAGAGGCCGCGCAGCTCCGTCCGCAGATATGATTTCTGATTTTGCCGCCATCTCGCTAAGAAATATCGGAGCGAAAGCGCGCTCGCGCACCGTGGCTTCATGGTCGATGCCCGAGCCTAACGCGAAGTCGATAAACAGTTGGTATGACGGAAATTCGGCGTGATAACGGCGCATCTCGTCGCGTATGGTCGACGGTTCTACCTCCATGTCGGTCACTAAGCGGGCACCGTCGCTTGCAAGCGCTTTCTCGATAATGGCGAGCGGACGTGTGGCGCAGTTGTCAAGCAGATAGTTGTAGCGGTATTCCCTGTTCTGCGGCAGCAGGTTGATGTTGATGAGCCTCATCGCTTCATCAGCTTCCTCGGCTGTAAGATTGAGCGGCTGCTCGGTTACGTAGCGCCCTTCATGCGCGTACTCGGCCAAGAACCATGCCATGCTTGTCATGCCTATGGAGTAGTCGGTCTCCCCCTTGACAAAACGGTAGGCGAAATTCGGCGCGTTGAAATCGAACATACCCCAGTTGACCACGAGGTCCTCCCCGTCATCGGTCTGAATGCGCAATGCCGTGTGCCCCTCGAGCTGATACATCTCCTCGCCCGGTCCCACGGTAAGAAGCGATATGCGCGGCGCGCCGGCCACGTATCCCGCAACAAGCACCACCGCAATAACGGCAAAAATATATCTTAAAAATCTCAATTTCACTGCAAAAATTTTGATATATAATTCTCAATCTGTAGGGACGCACGGTCTGTGCGTCCGCAACCCATACGGCACCGTTCAGGCAATAGCCTGACGCACGAACTGTGCGTCCCTATACCGTATGGCCTTTTAAATCGCAAATTTACGTAAATTTCCGTATATTTGTGCACTTTTTCATACAATAACCGTAAACAAAAATGAAAGCTGATATTATTGACGGCCGTTGCGCATGGTGCGCCGGCGACAGCGATTACATATCATACCACGACAATGAGTGGGGACGCCTCGTCACTGACGACAACAAGCTCTTCGAACTTGTCATTCTCGAAGGTGCGCAGGCCGGCCTGACATGGCTCACAATACTCCGCCGCCGTGCCTTTTACCGCGAGGCGTTCCATAATTTCGATCCGCATAAAGTGGCCGCGATGACCGACGACGATGTTGAGCGCCTGATGCATTTCGACGGCATAATCCGCAACCGCCTGAAAATCAAATCGGCCATCACCAATGCCCGCGCATTCCTGCAACTGACCGCCGAGTATGGCAGCTTTTACAACTACATCACCTCTTTCCTGCCCGAACGACGCCCGATAATAAATCATTTCGAGAAACTGTCCGACCTCCCCGCGTCGACACCTCTCTCCGACACCATAGCGAAAGATATGAAACGCCGCGGCTTCAAATTCTTCGGCACCACAATCTGCTACGCCTTCCTCCAGAGCGCCGGCTTCGTCAACGACCACCTGACCACCTGCACCCACCGCCAATAATCGCCATATTGGCTAAAATAGCTACCATAGCTAAAATAGCTACCATAGCTACCATAGCTATTATAGCTAACCCCTACCATCTAATCACAGCTCCCGGTTCTTCCCCGTGAGATACCCCACCACGTCACGCTGTATCCTCGACGGAAACATCACGTTCACGCCGACATACATCCCCGCTGCCATAATCCCCTGCGATACAAGCAGCATCACGTCCCCCATGCCGGTAAACGTAAGCGCCCATACCGCCGCGCCGATTGCCGTCGACGACAATAAGTAGGGCAGTATGTCCCGGATATAGCTCCACGCACTGATTCTGGTAATCCGCGCCGTCACGACCAGAGTGGCCACCCACGTTATGGCCGAAGCCGCCACCTGCCCCCACAGCAATATCGTAAGCCCGTACACCGCATTGTCATACGTGGCGAGCGATATATACGGCAGTGCTAACACTATGCCGACCACAGCCGCCGAGTCGCGCAGCACCTCGAGCCAAAATATCGCCCGCGAATGCCCCAATGACAGTATGTAGTTGTTGTAAAGCGTATTGATTACAGTGAAAATACCCCTTATCAGCAGCAGCTGGAACAGTATGATAGAAGCATCCCATTTGGTGCCGAACAGCACATGAAACATCGGTGTGGCAAGCACAATCAGGAATATCATGCAGGGAAACAGCAGATAGGCCGTGAAACGGTTCATCTTTGTTACCACGCGCCTGAAACGCACCTCGTCGTCCTGCACCTCCGACAGCGCCGGCAGGAATGATGACGACAGCACCTGCGTCATCGACGCTATCCCCAGTTTGCTCCACTTGTCGGCCTGCGTATAATAACCGAGCTGCACGAGTCCCACCCGGTTGCCTATGAAAAACGAATATATATTCTGGAAAGTGACATACAGAAACGTCGTCATCATCATATTGCCGCCGATTTTGAAAAAGGAGCGTAATGCCTTCCACGATATCGACATCTGCGGCCACCATCGGCAATATATCCACAGTGCCAGGCTCTTGACTCCCTGCAAGGCAATTGTCTGCCACACGATGGCCCATGCGCCGTATCCGCTCACGGCAAGCCATATCCCGACCACGCCCCCGGCTATCAGCCCGAGGGTATTGGTGATGGCTATCGGCCTGAAATTCATCTGCTTCATCAGGCGGTTGGTCTGCACTATCGCCGTGGCATTGACGATGAACGACAGGAACATTACGCGGCTGAGCGGTATCAGCCGCTCGTCGCCCTGAAACATATCGGCTATCAGCGGTGCGCCGAACCAAAGTATTACATATAATATTCCGGCAATCAGCAGATTGAACCAGAATACCGAACTGTAGTCCGTCTCCGTAGGGCGTTTGCGTTGTATCAGCGCGTACGAAAAACCGCTGTCTACCATCATCAGCGCGTACGACTGGAATATCGTCAGCGCTCCTATCAGACCGAATGCCTCGCGCGAAAGCTCACGCGCCAGTATGATGCCTGTCACGGCATAAAGCATCTGTGAGGATACGCGGTCGATAATATTCCATTTTATCGACTTGGCGGTAAGATGTTTCAGCGACGGCTGCGACATTTGTGTCACTGCATTACATTACGGAATGTTTTATCCCTACGCCGCGGCTTTTGATTGTGGGGGGAGCCTGCTTGTAGAGCACGCTTCCGCTTCCGGCACCCATTACGGTGATTGCCTCCGACGGCGAGCACCCTATATATCCCGTACCGACTACTGTGGCCTTGACCTTGACCGCCTCGAGTCGGTCGGCGAGTATCGTGCCCGTGCCCACGAGATGCAGTTTGGCTTCGGTGCATCGTCCCTCTATGGTAAGCTGTCCGTTGCCCGAATGGATTGAAGCCTCTATGGTCGAAGCCTCCACACCCGGTACCGACAGGCGTCCGTTGCCTATGAGCACGGCCTTGAATTTGTCGGCCGCAGGCAGATTGTATACTTTCACCAGCGAGTCACCGCTGTTTACAACTTTCTCGAGCGATGACGAGTAGACCCGTATGCGCGGCATCTTCTCTCCCGCGGGATAGTCAGTGTCGGTCTGCACCGACAGTTTGCCGCGGCCGTTGTTGTCGAAAAGCACCCATCCCGACTGTGCGTCGGTGGCGGTGAATACGGCATATCCCGCCGAGTCGGGATTGCAGTAGTAGTCTACGGCTATGTCATTGTCTACGCGTAGTTCCTTGAAGTCGTTGACTTTCAGCTCATAGCGTTGTGCCGATTGTCCCATCCCGGTTATCGGGGCTGCAAGTGTGAGTAATGTGATAAAAATGTGCTTCATACTGAGTGAGTTGAGTTTGTTGAAAGTAACTGCTCTATTCTGTCAATAATATTCATCAGTTCGTCGGGAGTGTCGGCGCGGAGCATCGCTATGCGCGTCTCCCTGAAATTGGGTATCCCTTTGAATAGGGGCGACGCCGCAAGATGGCGCCTGATATGGAGTATGCCGCGGTAGGAGTCGATGCGCTCGATGCTTTCCGTAATCTGTCGGCGCAGTATCTTGAACTTCTGCTCAAGCGACAGGGGTGTATATTCCCCTTTTTCAAGATACTCCCTGATGTCGTGGAACACCCACGGCGCACCTATCGACGCACGTCCCACCATTATGCCGTCGACTCCCGAACGTTCGAAAGCCATCCGCGCCAGTTCCGGCGTGGTGATGTCGCCGTTGCCTATCACCGGAATCTTGAGCCGCTGATTGGCTTTCACCGCCGCTATCATATCCCAGTCGGCTGCGCCGCTGTAGAGTTGCGAACGTGTGCGGCCGTGCACCGTCAGCGCCTGTATTCCGCAGTCCTGCAGCTGCTCCGCAAGGTCGACTATGATTTTTGACTCATGATCCCAGCCCAGTCGGGTCTTGACAGTGACCGGTATATCCATTGCGTCGACCACTGCCCGCGTTATCTCAAGCATCTTGGGAATGTCGCGCAGCATTCCGGCACCGGCACCTTTACCCGCTACCTTTTTCACCGGGCAACCGAAATTGATGTCGATAATCTCCGGATTGGCCTGACGCGCTATCTGCGCCGCCTCCACCATCGGACCGACTTCGCGTCCGTATATCTGTATTGCTGCCGGACGTTCCTTCGGATTGATTTCCAGTTTGCGTGTAGTAGCTGAAATATTGCGCACAAGAGCGTCGGCCGACACAAACTCCGTATACACCATATCTGCCCCCAGTTCGCGGCATATAGTACGGAACGACGTATCCGTGACGTCCTCCATCGGCGCCAGCATCACCGGCCTCTCTCCCAAATCAATATTACCTATCTTCATACTCTGTCTACGCGTCTTCGCAATCTGTCTACGCGTTTTCTTAAACTGTCTACGCGCAATTCTTCATAATCCTACGCGATAATCCCACGCGTAATTCTTCATATCACCCGCAAATTTACACAATTTTCCCCACTCCACGAAATCCCTCCATATCCAAATCTCCCCAAAAATTCTCCCAAAAGTAATCTCCATCCCCCATTCCCTATCAAAGTCCGCCCCGTCAGACCCATCCGAACCGTCAGACATGTCCGACGTGTCCGACCGGTCGGACACGTCATTATTTCCTGTTATTGCGATAGGCAAGCCGTGCCTGCATCATCTGCTCCCTTATGCCGCCGTGTTTCAGAAACATTTCCTGCTGTTTGTCTATGAGGCGCCGGAGCATATATGTAGCCTGGTTGATAAGGGTGAGGGCTAAATTTCCCATCTCCTCGTCGTTGAGTTTTGGCAGTAACATGCGATAGTTGTTCATGATACTGTCGCTTTTGCAATATTCCCTAATTTTCTGATAACGAGGATGTCCCGCATTCCATTGTCCCAGATTTCGTACGCGCAGATAATCCTCATAATCTATCAGCAGTTCTTCCAGACTTGCTTTGGCGACATTGGTAAGTTTTATTTCCGTTTCGGTTGATGTTGACGAGGCTTTGCTCCCTTCCGCTATATTCTGTTTCCCTGATCTGGCGGCCTGTATCATCTGATCAACCGTACGGTCTCCGTGATTTAAAAATCTTGAAGTAAAAGCAAAAGTAACGTCGTATATAATTTCGGCCACCCGATATACTCTCAAGCTTTTGTAGCCTCCACGACTTGGCAAGAAGCTCAACTCTTTTTGTGATGACCCTTCCATATAATGCTATATTTTAAATGATTAATCAATCACAAATATAAGTAAAAAAATCTTCCTTGAAAAAATCCATTATAAAAATTCTGAAGAATGCGGTATTTTTTCTCTCTCCACCTGAAGTCAGACCGGTCAGACATGTCCGACTCGTCCGACCTGTCTGACTCGTCTGATGAAATCTTTATCCCAAGGTCAGGGAGGAGAAGGAGTCGGGGCGGAGGGTTTGGGCGGCGGTGTGGAGGTCGGCGGGGGTAAGGGCGTCGATGCGGGCGGCTATGTCGCGCGGGGGGATGACTTCGTCGCGGAACAGCAGGGAGCGGGCGGCCGAGAGTATTGTCTGCTCCGCTGAGGCTGTCGATACGGTAAGTTGCCCTATGTACTGGCGTTTGGCGCGGCGCAGCACGCTTTCCGATATGACGCTGTCGGCGGCGCGGCGCAGTTCGGTCTCGACGAGGCGGCGGCATTTTGCGGTGTCCTCGGGATTACAGCCGAAATATATCGCCATGACTCCGCAGTCGCTGTACATGGCAAGCGATGACTCCACGCTGTACACAAGTCCGCGACGCTCGCGCAGCGACACGTTGAGGCGCGAGTTCATGCCCGGGCCGCCCAATATGTTGTTGAGTAATGCGAACGCATGGCGCTCGGGCGAATACAGCGACGGGATGCGTGCGCCCATCACGGTGTGTCCCTGATGGTTGGAGCCGTCGCCACGCGTCTCTACAAACCGTGCCGCCACCGCGGGCGTACCCTTTTCGCGCGTGACGGCACCGTCGCGCAGCCCGGCAAACTGTTTCTCGATGAGACGTGCCATTTTTACCGCGCTTTCACCGCCGATATAAAACACCGTCATGTTGGGCGCACGGTAAAATTTGTCGAGAAACGCGCGGCATTCACGCGAATGGAATGTGGCGAGCGACTGCGTGTCGCCCAATATGTTGTGGCCTAACGGCGTGCCGGCAAACAGCAGGTCGTCGAAATCATCGAACACCGCCTCCGACGGCGAGTCGAGATAAGAGTCAATCTCCTCAGCCACTACCTCGCGTTCCTTGTCAAGCTCGCTGTCAGGGAATACGGAATCGGTCACCAAGTCAGCGATAAGCGATGTGGCCCTCGAGGCATTGCCCCGCGGAAAGATGGAGTAGACATAGGTTTCCTCCTTTGTCGTGTAGGCATTCAGTTCGCCCCCGACGGTCTCCATGCAGTTAATTATGGAGTTGGCGCGCCGCGAGCCTGTTCCCTTGAATATGGTATGTTCCACGAAATGAGCCATGCCGTATTGGCCGGGCAATTCGTCGCGCGAGCCGACGCGTGTGGCCGCGCCGAATATCTCGGCCACTGTGTCGCGGCGCACGTGCACGAAGCGAAGTCCCAACGCAAGGGTCATGACGGTATAGTCCGATTGATTGTCAAGCAATCTTGCTGTCATATATAGTCGGTTGAGGCTGTTTATGATTTTGCCGCGGTGCATTCCGGGTCGACCCAGCGGCCGTCGGCTTTAATCAGTGCTATCAGATGTGGCAATGCTTCCTCCTGCGGTATATTGCGTTCGATGCACTCTTTCTGCCGGTACAGGCTCACGCGGCCTACACCGGCGCCTACGTAGCCGTAATCGGCATCGGCCATCTCGCCGGGACCGTTGACGATACACCCCATCACTCCGATTTTCAGATGGGTCAGATGAGACAGCTCCTGCTTGATGGTGTTGACCGTGGACTGGAGGTCGAACATCGTTCGGCCGCAGCCCGGACATGAAATGAACTCCGTGCGCGAGAAGCGTATACGTGCTGCCTGCAGAATACCAAGCGAGAGCGCCCCGAGAGCGTCGGCACCCATTGTCGACGATTTGATTGAAATACCGTCGGTAAACCCTGAAAGGAGTATCGCGCCCATGTCGGCGGCGGCATAGACGGTCGTGGCTTCAGGCGACGTCGTGCCGTAATCTATTTCGGGAATCAGCGGGGCTTTTATCCCGGCTGCTGTCAGTGCATGCATCGCCGCTTTGAGCGAAGCGGCGGGGTTGACGTGTGCCGTGGTGAGTATTATCACTTTGCCGCGGGCATTTTCAGCTTCCGCCACGAGTGTTTTCCTGTCGACGTCGGCTGAGAGTCGTATAATATCACCATCGGGCAGCGCATCCGCTCCGACGGCAACCGGTATGTTGGTGCCACCGACATTGCCGACGGCTTCCGAACTGCGCCGTGCCGGCTCAACGGGATTGAATCCGGGATATGTCTCCCCCTCGATGTCGGGCGCGCTGCTCCATGCGGCGATACGCTCGGTGAGCATTGCGGCGACAGGAATCTCACATTCCGGCTCCTCGCTGAGCGACACCCTGATAGTGTCGCCGATACCCTCGGAAAGCAACGCGCCGATTCCTACCGCCGAACGTATGCGCCCGTCCTCGCCGTTGCCGGCCTCGGTGACGCCAAGATGCAGCGGATAGTGCATATCCTCCTTGTCCATCGCATCGACGAGCAGGCGCACGGTGTTGACCATCACCACGGTATTCGATGACTTGATTGAAATTACTACATCGTTGAAATCAAGGCGACGGAGTATGCGCAGAAATTCCATCGCGCTCTCCACCACTCCCGCCGGAGTGTCGCCGTAGCGGCTCATGATGCGGTCGGACAGCGAACCGTGGTTCACGCCGATACGCAGCGCGGTAGAGTGCTCGCGGCAGATGTCGACGAGGGGAATCAGACGATTTTCGATACGCTTGATTTCGTCGGCATACTCCTCGTCGGTATATTCAAGATGGCGGAATGTGCGCGCCGGGTCAACAAAGTTGCCGGGATTTATACGCACTTTCTCAACAATGGCGGCTGCCGCGTCGGCTGCCGCAGGGTTGAAATGTATGTCAGCCACAAGAGGGGCGTCGTAGCCGTCGGCACGCAAAGCCGCGTGTATGGCGGCGAGGTTGTTGGCCTCGCGTACGCCCTGGGCTGTCAGTCTTACTATCTCGCCTCCTGCATCTATGATGCGTTTTGCTTGTGCCACCGACCCCGCGGTGTCCATCGTTGAGGTCGACGTCATTGATTGCAGACGTATCGGACTGTCGCTTCCGATGGTCACATTGCCCAGGTGCGCGGTCGACGTAGGGCGGCGCTTATATCCGAAACTCATGATTTATATTCGATTTGTGTGAGGGTTCAAAACTGCGAAATTCAGGTTGATGTAGGGACGCACAGCTCGTGCGTCCGCAAAATAAACGCTGATTATCTGCCAACTATCCGACGCACGAGCCGTGCGTCACTACAATGCTTATTGCTCGGTTAACCCTTGCCAATCAGTTGGTTTTGAATTTGTATTCTATTTTGGCAAGCTCTGCGTTGGCCTTTACGATTTTCTCTTTAAGGCTGCTGCGGTAGGCTGCGAAACGTTCGGCAACGCCTGCGTCGGTCAGCGCTATCATCTGGGTGGCGAGCACGGCGGCGTTCATCGCGGCGTTGATGCCTACGGTAGCCACTGCAATGCCGGGAGGCATCTGTATGATTGAGAGCATCGCGTCCTTGCCCCCGAGGGTGGCGTCGAGAGGCACACCGATGACAGGCAGGGTAGTGGAGGCCGCAATCACGCCGGGAAGTGCGGCTGCCATGCCTGCTGCGGCAATGATTACCTTGAGGCCGCGCTGTGAGGCCGTGCGGGCGAATTCCTCCACCTCGGCGGGTGTACGGTGCGCCGACAGTGCGTTCATCTCAAACGGGATTTCCATGCTGTCGAGAAAATCGGCTGCTTTTTTCATCACGGGCAGATCTGAGGTGCTGCCCATTATAATGCTTACGAGTGGTTTCATACAGTTGCTATGTTTATATGTTTTTGATGATTGGTCAGTTGATTGTGCGCCCTTTGCGCGGGCGTTGTCACTTGGCGAGCAGCTCGAGGACCGACACCCAGAGTGCGCCGTTGAAAAATCCGGCCACTACCTGTCCTAACGTATGTCGCTCGAGTATGAGGCGCGATGTCATTACCGCTCCGGCTATAAGCACCGCCGCCACAAAGAGCCATTCGTTGTTGTGGAGTGTGATATTTCTGAAGCAGAGAAAGAATGTGTATGCGGTAAGTCCGCCGACAGAGGTGGCGTGGCCGCTTATCTTCCACCGGAAATTGACTATCATGGTCACTACAGCCGTAAATGCTGCCGCGAGCATGAACATCGACAGCCATTGCGGCGAATTGATTCTGCCGAGATAGAACGACACTCCGAGGTAGGCCATGGCCGCCGCGGCGTAGACATACGGACGGTCGTTGCGGTCGTTGAGCGAAGGGTGCTTTATGATTCCGGCCTTAGACAGCACGAAGATGACAATCACCGGCAGCATCGTCGTGGCGGCGAACGTAAGCAGAAGCACCTGCCAGCGTGTGGCGGCGGGAGCGAACACAAGATACGTCCCCCACAGCGATATCGCCATGCCGTATGTAGGCATGATGAGCGGCGAAGTGATGATTGATATTATTCCGGCTATGGTCTTTATTATTTTCTCAAGCATTATGATGGGGTGTTAAATGGTTTTTCGCAGGCGTGCCACGGGCAGACCGAGCCGTTCGCGATATTTCGCTACCGTTCGCCGGGCTATGTTGAATCCTTTTTCTGAAAGCATGGCTGCAATCGTCTCGTCGGGTAGCGGCGAGCGTTTGTCTTCCTGCGATATTATTGTTTTTATTGCGTCGGTTATCTGGTGTGACGTCACGTCGTCGTCAGCTTTCGGTCGCTCGTTGAAGAAAAATTTCAGCGGATATATCCCCGAGGGGGCGAGCACATACTTCGAGGCGGTGGCGCGTGATATGACCGAGAGGTCGTAACCGGTCACGGCGGCGACATCCTTCAGTATCATCGGATGCAGACGCGTCTCGTCACCGGTAAGGAAGAAATCGCGTTGCAGCGAAGCTATGGCGGTCATGACGTTGAGCAGCGTGCTCTGGCGCATCCGGAGGGTCTTGATGAACGCCTGCGCCTCGTCGCGCCGCGTGCGTATGAATGTCGCGGCATCGGTGCGCTGGCGCGGTGTCAGCGTGGCTGACACAGGCGTGTCGAGGCTGAACGAGCGCGAGAGCGCGAGGTCGGGAATATTGTTGAGCAGACTGACCGTGAGGTTGTTGTCGGAGTCAATCTCCACCTGCAGCTCGGGCACTATCTGTCGCCCGCTGTGTTCTATCGCGCTGTCGTTAAGCTGGTTGCCGGGCTTGGGGTTGAGGCGCGAAATTATGTCGACCGCAGCTGTAAGCCTTTCGGTGTCGATGCCGAGCAAGTCGGCCAGACGGTCGAAATGCTTTTTCGAGAACAGGTCGAAATAGTGGGTTATGATTTCGCGTGCGGTAATCACCTCGACTGTAGGCTGCCGGCGGTTGAGCTGGAGCAGCAGGCAGTCGCGCAGGTCGACGGCTCCTACGCCGGCCGGATCGAGAGTGCGGATAATATCGATTACCTTTGACACCTCCGCGGCTTCCGTCTCTACCGATTCGGTGAAAGTGATGTCGTCGGCGATGGCTTCGGGCGTACGTTTGAGGTAGCCGTTGGAGTCGAGGTTGCCTATTATGTAACTGGCGATTGTGAGCTGCCGCGGGGAGATCGGAAGCTCGCTCAGCTGCCGGGTGAGGTCCTCGGCGAGAGTCAGTTCGTCGTTCACGGCCACAGGAGTGTAATACGTGTCGTTGACACTGCGGTTGCGGGCATCGAGCATGTACGACGGTATGTCGTCATCATTGCCGTAGTCGGCGAGCTGCACCTGTTCGGCAGTCTCGTTGAAACCGTCGTTGTCGGGGGTTACACCCTGATTTTCGGCTATTTCGAGCGCCGGCATCTCGTCGAGCGCACGGTTCACCTCCCCTTCGAGTTCCGGACCGGTCATCTCCAGCATGCGCACAAATTGTACCTGCATCGGCGTGAGCCGTTGCAGCTGTTTTAGCTCCTGTTGCTGTTGAAGTGTCGGTTTCATTGGGTGTCTTTCCTCCTGATAAACTTATTGGCAAAGTTAAATCAATCGTTGCTAATAGCCAAAATTGTCATGTTAATGAACGATAAAAAAATCCCCGCCGCCGGCGAAGTCGGACCGGTCTGACCGGTCCGACATGTCAGACCGGTCCGGCGCCGCTATGCTTGTGGCAGCGGCTTGCGGGGGAAGGCGTCGATCATGGAGCCGGGTGTGGAGTTGTAGATGTGCACTCCGCGACGGTCGGCGTAGCCGGCTATGATATGGTAGGCTTTGAAAGCAAGATAGAAACTGTAGAGTATCGAGTGGAGGGGATATTTGAGGTACTCCTTGCGGATGCGTTTCTCCTCCTTGTTGTCCTCCTTGTAGTAGTGGGGCTGGCGGGTGAGCACGTGGTTGTCGTCGTCGACGGTGACGGTGGCCGTCCACGTATGGTCGGCGCCGGTGATATAGATGTCGCGGTAGCCCATGCATATACCTGTCATGATGGCCGGTATCAGCACGTTGCGAGGCCGCGGCATGGCGCGGCGGCTGTCAAACGCTATTTTTTCAAGCCATCCGAAGCCTTCGGCTCCCACGGCATTGTAATATTCGATGCGGAGATGCTCCGTAGGGCGGAACGGGCAGCCGCGGCGTGCGGCAAACGGCAGAAAAAGCGTCATCGGCCAGTCGACGGCGCGTATGTTTTCAAGCAGACGGCTCACGTTGGCATCGTTGAGATTTGCAAAAAAATGGGGGTCGGCCAGTATGTAGTATTTCGGGCGCAGCCGCCGGAATTCGGGAGTGTTGGCCGCGAAGTTCACCGCCATCGCGTCAGTGTCCGAGGCGATGTAGTCGCCATGCGCGGCAATCGTTTCGACCAGCGACGGTCCGTTGCCGAGAATCACAAGCGGATGTGCGTGCTCGCCGCGCGGATATGTGGCCTTGCGGGTGGAGAGTATAAGTTTGCAGATGCTTTTCAACGACTTGGCGAGTTTCATGCCGAAGCCGTCGCGTGTCGGGTCAGAGACTGTTTTCGTCATAATTGTGCGTTGTTAGATAGTCGACGACCGATGCCGGAGTCATGCCCGTGGTGCGCCGCAGACGGCTGTCATCGAATGTCAGCGTGCGGTAGCGTTCGGCAAGTGCCTTCCGGCCGTAGCCCAAAAGCGGAATGAAGTCGCAGATGCGGGCGAAGGTGCGTGCCCGCTTGGCGCGGAGGGTGTAGATGCGTTTGTTGTTCATACGCTTGGCGAACGCCTCCGCTAAGTCGTGGCGCGTGGGGTTGACGCCGTCGGTGATGTTGTAGATGCCTCCGGTATCCTGAAGCATGACCATAGCGCGGGCCACATCGGTGGCATGGACCACGCTCAGGCGCGCCGTCTCGTCGTCGATGTGATGGTAGTTGCCGCGATATATGCTGTTGACAAGGCGACGCAGCGGCCCCTTCATGCCGGTGCCTACGATAGCCGGACTGCGTAATATGGTGAGCCTCACATCGCGGGCGGCACACCATTCCCGCAGCAGCGTTTCCGCCTCAAGTTTCGTCTTTCCGGCCTGGCTGACAGGTTCCGGCTCGCGGTTTTCGTTTATCTCGACACCCTCTTCCGCGCCGTAGACTTCGGTCGACGATACGTATACCAGATTTTGCGGCGGATTCTTCTCGAGCGAAGCAAGCAGATTGCGTGTGCATGCCACATTGAGTGCGGCAAGGTCGCCTTCATGACAGCCCCCGAGCAGGTGGAACACGGTGCGGTAGCCGCGCGACGGTTCAAACCCCTCATTAGCAAGGTTCACGACATAGTCGTTGAAAGGTGACAGTCCGGCCGAATGCACTGCCGGAACCGGTTCGGCGGGAAGCGTGCGTTTCAGTTCGTCAATGAGGTATTTGCCGAGAAAGCCGCCCGCCGCGGTGATTAGTATATCGTTGGTCATGGGAAACGGTGTTGACTGGTCCGGCCGCTGACATGCCGGAAATTCACAATGAATTGTCGAAGGCATTTAAGAAAAAGTTTAAATGACTTCGTCTACAAATTTACGGTTTTTATAGCATAACGCAAATTTTATTATTAATTTTGTAGTCCTCGAAGTGCTATGGAAGGAAATAACGAGATAAAAGGACCGCTTGAGATAAATGTCGGCGAGGTGCTGCGTCAGCGCATCCCGCGCTATTGGCGTTTTATCCCGCGCGGGCTGGTGCGTTGGCTCGAACGCACTGTATGCCAGGACGAACTCAACCGGCTGCTGCGCGACAACTTCCCGCGGCGCGATGCCGATTTCTGCCGCGGCGTGCTCGATGACCTCGGCGTGACGGTCAATTTCCACAACCTTGACAATCTGCCGCCGAAGGAGCAGACGCGCGTGCTGTTTGTCAGCAACCATCCGCTTGGCGGCCTTGACGGCATGGCGCTGATTGATTTCGTGCGGACATATTACGGTGTCGCCCCCCGTTTCATCGTCAACGACCTGCTCAACGCCGTCGAACCGCTTTCCGACACCTTCATCCCCGTCAACAAGCACGGCGCCCAGTCGCGCGAAGCTATCCTACGCCTCGACGACGCCTTTGCCTCCGACGCTCCGCTGCTCATGTTTCCCGCCGGACTGGTGTCGCGTCGCGGCAAGAAAGGGGTGGTGGCCGACCTCGAATGGCAAAAAATGTTTGTCGCCAAGGCCCGTCAGTACGGACGTGACATTATCCCCCTGCATTTCTATGGTGAAAATTCATCTTTTTTTTATAAATTTGCAAAATTCAGGCGAAGAATTGGATTAAAATTCAATATCGAGATGATTTATCTGCCGCGCGAGGTATTCCGCTCAAAGGGGAAGACCTTTGACGTCGTTGTCGGGAAGCCGATACCGCATGCCTCGCTCGATGATATGCTCCCTGCGCGGAAAGCGCAGCAAATCAGGCAGATGGTGTATGACCTCGAAAAGCCTTGACGCTTTATCCATAACCGAAACGATTTCTCTGAAATGCAACAACCTGTAATAGAGCCCGTCGACACTTCACTCATCGAGAACGAACTTACCGATGACAAATTCCTGCGTGCCACCAACAAGGGTGGCAACGCCATATATATCGTTGACGCCTACAACGCTCCCAACACCATGCGCGAGATAGGACGCCTGCGCGAGATCGCATTCCGCACGGCAGGCGGCGGTACCGGCAAGGACTGCGACATCGACAGCTATGATACGATGACGCCTCCGTGCCGCCAGCTCATAGTGTGGAATCCGGAGCAGAAGCTCATTATCGGCGGTTACCGCTTTATCCTCGGCACCGACGTGGCATTCAACAGCGACGGCTCGCCCCGCATAGCCACCGCACACATGTTTGATTTCTCGCCGCGCTTTGTCAGCGAGTATCTGCCCCTCACCATCGAACTTGGACGCTCGTTCGTGCGCCTGGAGTACCAGTCGACACGCGCCGGCGTCAAGGCAATCTACGCCCTCGACAATCTTTGGGACGGTCTCGGCGCCCTCACCGTAAAATATCCTCAGGTGAAATATCTTTTCGGCAAGGTGACCATGTATCCGAGCTACTCGAAGCATTGCCGCAACCTCATACTCCATTTCCTCCAGAAACATTTCCCCGACCCCGACCGTCTTGTGACCCCCCGCACACCCCTTGTCACCGACGCCGACAACGAGGCTATCGCAAAAATATTCTCCGGCGACAATTTCAAGGACGATTACCGCATACTCAATGCCGAAGTGCGCCAGCAGGGCTACAACATACCCCCTCTTGTCAACGCCTACATGGGGCTTTCACCCACGATGCGTATTTTCGGCACCGCCATCAACGACGAGTTCGGCGACGTCGAGGAGACAGGAATTTTCCTCGCCATAGACGATATTTTCGAAGAGAAGAAACAACGCCACATCTCCACCTACAAAGGGTGACCCGTATGCCGGCGTCACTATTGTCTTTCAGGCAACTATATCATAATACGGACTATCTTTTATATCACTCAACATCATCAACAACCATAATGCCGCGGATTACCGATAAGAGATTTAAAAATATTTTGCGCCGGTGCGTGCTCTCGCTCCCGCTGGCCGCATTCTGCCCGGCCGCTTCGGCCGGAGAGACTGTGGAATATCAGGCCGAGGCCATATTCAATGCCGGCTCGGGCAGTTTCGCTCCCTATTACATCGCCTCCAACCGTCACGGGCTGCTCACGCAGTCGTCGGACGCGTTGCTGCGCCTTGAGGGCGCCCGCAGGCTCGACCTGTCGCGCCGCTTCAGCTATGCTTATGGCGCGGAGGTGCTTACCGGATATGCCGACAAGGTCGACTATCAGCGCTACAATCCGGCTTCATCCTCATTTTACAGCCATGCCGAGGGGCCGTCGGCGATAAGCCTGCGCCAGCTCTACGGCGAGGTGAAATACCGCGGAGTGTTCCTTACCGTCGGCATGAAGCAGCACGAATCGGCACTCCTCAATTTCAGCCTCTCGTCGGGCGACATCGTAGAGAGCGGCAACGCGCGTCCCGTCCCCGAGGTACGCGTCGGTTTCGTCGATTTTCAGGACATACCGTTCACCGACGGATGGGTGCAGATACAGGGCGAGATAGCCTACGGCAAATTCGCCGACAATGACTGGCTCAAGGACCACTACAACTACTACGACTGGCATATCAATCTCGGTTCGCTCTACCACTACAAACGCTGCTATTTCCGCACCAATCCCAAGCAGCCGGTATCGGTGACCGTCGGCATGCAGACGGCCGGACAGTTCGGCGGCACGTCGCATGTGTATGTCAACGGAGTGGAGACCAAGCAGTACAAGGGGCGCACTTCGTTCAAGGATTTCATCAACATGTTCATACCGCGCCAGCAGTCTGGAAGCCGTTTTTACGACGGCAATTCGCTCGGCTCGTGGGATGTGATGGCACGCTACCGATTCAACAACGGGGCGCAGCTCAAGGCCTATCTGCAAAAACCGTGGGAGGACGGTTCGGGCATAGGCTGGATGAACGGTTTCGACGGGCTATGGGGCGTGGAATACGTTGCCGCCGAGAGTGACGCCATCGTCAACGGCGCCGTAGTCGAATACATCGATTTCACCAATCAGTCGGGCCCGATACACTGGTCGCCCGGCGACAGTCCCGGCACCACCATCACTTCCAATGCCACAGGTGCCGATGCCTATTACAACAACTTCCAGTATAACTCATATATGAACTACGGTATGTCGCTCGGCACGCCGTTCCTGCCGTCGCCCATCTACAACAAGGACGGCTATCCGGCATTCGTCGACAGCCGCGTGCGCGGTTTCCATGCCGGCGTCACCGGCCGCATCGGCAACGTGGACTACCGTCTGCTCGGCGGCTACCGCAAGGGGTGGGGCGACGGGAAGGCTCCCACAGCCACAACTCGCCATGACACTTCGATGATGGTCGAGGGCGCATACACATTGCCGTCTCTTCCGGCCATGAGAGTCAAGGCGCAGGTAGGTTTCGACTCGGGCAACATGTTCGGCGATAATTTCGGCGCCTGCGTGACGATAGCATATCGCGGATCACTTAATTTCGGTAAAAAATGAAAATCAGAAGATATATACGGCTTGTCGTAATGGCGATAGCGGCGTGCTTCGTGGCCGTCGGATGCACGCAAAACAACGGTGATATAGGCGAATGGTTCGGCGAATGGCATCTCCGCTCGATAGAAATCAACGGCACGGACGATGCGTCATATACCGGCGATGTGCTTTGGAAATTCCAGAACAATATCGTCGAAATGGTGGTGGTCAACGACACCGGGCACTCACACACCGAGCATTACGGCACATGGAGCGCCGACGGCAGCGTGCTCACGCTCTATTTCACCCATTCCGACGACCTGAACCCCGCGGGAAGCGCCAAATATTCACCACCCACCCAGACACTGCTACCCGCCGGGGTGACGGAACTTAAGATACATAAGCTCTCGTCATCGGAAATCATACTCCAGTATGACCCCGCTGCCGACCGCAGCATAGTCTACACGCTTCGCAAACGCGGATAAAACAAATAGATAAGTAAACAACTACATAAATATAATGCTTGAATATATTAAAATCCGATTTTATTAAACCGCGGTTAAAAACCGCGGCCACTATCGCAATTAGAGTCAAATATAACGGCGTAGTAGCCGCGGTTTTTAACCGCGGAAGAGAAAATTTGATTTTTGTAAAATATAACGATAATGTCAATACTTAAAGATAAAAAGGTACTTGTGACCGGAGCCGACGGCTTCATCGGATCGCATCTGGTGCAGGCACTTCTCGCCGAGGGGTGCAAGGTGCGTGCGCTGTGCATATATAACTCCTTCAACTCGTGGGGATGGCTCGACGATGTGCGTCACCCGAATCTCGAGATTGTCACCGGCGATGTGCGCGACGCCGCTTTCTGCCGACTTATAACACGTGACATCGACACGGTATTCCATCTGGCCGCGCTGATAGCGATACCTTACAGCTATGTGGCGCCGCAGAGTTACGTGGATACCAATGTGTCGGGCACCCTCAATATATGTCAGGGCGCGATGGATGCCGGCTGCCGCCGCGTCATCGTCACCTCTACCTCGGAGGTATACGGCACGGCGCAGTATGTGCCTATCGACGAGAAGCATCCGCGTCAGCCCCAGTCGCCCTATTCGGCTACTAAAATCAGTGCCGACGCCCTCGCCCTCAGCTATTACAATGCGTTCGGGCTGCCGGTAGTGCTGGCACGTCCGTTCAACACCTACGGCCCGCGACAGAGCGCCCGTGCCATCATACCTACCATCATCACCCAGATAGCTTCGGGCAAACGTGAAATAAAGGTGGGCGACCTGCGCCCCACACGCGATTTCAATTTCGTGGAGGACACTTGCCGAGGTTTCATCGCTCTCGCCGAGGCCGACGGTATAGAGGGGCAGGATTTCAATATCGCCACCGGCACGGAAATAACGATGGGCGATACATTCAGGCTCATTGCCGGACTGATGGACGCCGATGTGCGCTTCGCTGTCGACGAGTCGCGCATACGTCCGGCCAAATCGGAAGTGTTCCGCCTGTGTGGCGACAACAGCAAAATCACCGCAGCCACGACGTGGCGTCCGCAGGTCACTATTGAAGAGGGACTGCGCCGCACGATAGCGTGGTTTACCGACGGTGACAACCTCTCCCGCTATAAGGCCGACATCTACAACCGGTAGTATAGGCTGATAACCTTAAATCGGTGGATGGCGTTGTATGTGCGGCCTCCACATCCTGATGACATTTATAACTTTGAAACAACCTATATGTTATGATGCAACCACTTAATGTGCTTATGCTTGGAGGTGCCAAGCGCGTCAGCATGGCTCGTCTTTTTACCGAAACGGCGGCCAAGTTGAAATATAATGCACGCATGTACAGTTTTGAATTGGGCGAAGATGTCCCGATTGCGTCTGTAGCCGAAGTGATTACAGGCGGCAAATGGAGCGACCCGTCGCTCCCGCGTCAGCTTCATGATGCCTGCGTGGACAAGAAAATCGACATAATACTGCCATTTGTCGATGGTGCCGTGGAGGTGGCTGCGGAGTATTGCCGGAATAATCCGATGGTATGGGCTCCTGTCTCGGCTCCGGAAATATGTCACGCAATGTTCGATAAGAAACTTGCCGACGATATGCTGCGGCGGCACAATATCCCGTTGCCGCGGGTGGTGGAGTCAGGCGAACCGCAATTCTTTCCGGTCATCGCCAAACCGCGTACCGGGTCGGCATCAAGAGGAATTAAGGTTATCAGGAATATCGACCAGTGGCGCGAGCTTAATCTTGACCATGACAAATATATCGTGCAGGAATATATCCAGAACCGTCGTGAATACACCCTTGACTGCTATATCGACCACCGCGGCAATATCACGGCCATTTCGCCGCGTCTGCGCCTCGAGGTAGTGGGCGGCGAGGTGAGCCGTACCATCACTGTCGCTCTGCCTGAGGGCGTGGAGATTGCGCGTAAAGCCATCAAAGTAGCAGGTCTGCGCGGTGCCGTGACAGTGCAGCTGATTGAAAACCGCGATACGGGTGAACTCAAACTCATGGAAATCAATCCGCGCCTGGGTGGAGGTGCCGTGTGCTCGGTTTATGCCGGAGTCAATCTGCCTTACATGATTATCAGCGATTGGCTGTGCACGTATATCGAATATATGGAGGCGACTCCGCAGGTGGAGATGACACGCTATATGCAGGAAGTAGTGTTCGGTCCCGACAAAAAGGAGATACTGAAATTCGAGTTCTAAGGAGCCGCCGGGCGCAGCCGCAAAGGTCAGACAAGTCCGACAGGTCCGACATGTCTGACTCGTCCGACTCTACTGAAAAATAAAACTCTCCGATAAATTCAACATTCAAAATTCAACATTCAAAATTATGCAAAGGGTTATTGTAATTGCCGAGGCCGGGGTCAACCATAACGGTTCGTTTGACCTTGCGGTGGAGATGATTGACGTTGCGGCGCGTGCCGGCGCCGACTACGTGAAATTTCAGACGGCCATACCCGAGGAGGTCATATCGTGCTACGCCCCCAAGGCGGAGTATCAGAAGGAGACTACGGGCGGCGGCGAGAGCCAGCTCGACATGTGCCGACGCATACATCTGCCTCTGAGCGATTACGCCCGCCTTGCACGCATCTGCCGCGACAGGGGGATAGGCTTTATGAGCACGCCGTTTGACATTCCGTCGATTGACTGCCTCGCACGCCTCGACATGGACTACTGGAAGATACCGTCGGGCGAAATAACCAATCTGCCCTATCTGCGCAAGGTGGCTGCTCCGGGACGCAGGATTATCCTCTCTACCGGCATGTCGCAGCTCGATGAGGTGGCCGTGGCCGTCGATATACTTTGCAAGGGTGGCGTCAACCGTCACGATATATCGCTACTCCACTGCACCACTCAGTATCCCACGCCCTACGACGCAGTCAATCTGCGGGCTATGGAGGCGTTGCGCGGGCTTGATGTAGGTGCAGTAGGCTACAGCGACCATACGCTCGGTATCGAAGTGCCCGTCGCAGCCGTGGCGATGGGGGCGCAGATTATCGAGAAGCATTTCACTCTCGACACCTCGATGGAGGGCCCCGACCACCGTGCATCGCTCGACCCTCAGGCGCTTGCCGCAATGGTATCGTCGATACGCCATATAGAGCAGGCCATCGGCTCGGGAGTAAAGACCGTAGCCGATGCCGAGCGCCCCAACATACTGATAGCACGCAAAAGCATAGTGGCACGCCATGCCATTGCCGCCGGCGAAATATTCACCGAAGAAAACCTCACCGTAAAACGCCCCGCCGACGGCCTCTCTCCCATGCTCTGGGATACCGTAATAGGTCGTCCCGCCCCTCACACCTTCCTCCCCGACCAACCAATCGAACTGTAAGATACAAAGTTTTTTCATCTCGTGAATCCCTCTCCACTAATCTAAATTATAACAGTAAACCGTAAGCCCCATGTATTTAGTATTCTTACTTATCCCGGCTGTTGTGTTTCTTGGTCTGTTGATATATGCTTTACGCCGTAAGATAGACCCGTCGTTGTCAGCTGATGCTAATAAAAAATCATACCCGTTCAGATGGATTGCTGTAGGTTCGGTAATTACTTTTTTACCTATACCTATCGCCTATTTTCTCATATTTTTCGGGTATAATCCATATATAATTCGGTATCCGTTCTTCTTTACGCTTGTATTGCAGGCTGTCGGCGCATTTTTGATGATGTCGGGATTTATTTGCGCCTATAAAAAGTATAAAAATGAATGCGTTGACAAATCGGGATTTATAGTCGCAATCATCGCTACATTTATAGGGTGTGTGCTCAATTTGTATTACGCTTACGAAAATCGTCTCGGATTTAATTCTGTTGTGAATTGTATGTTCGTGTTTGCGATTCTGACATGTGTCATGGCTGTGGCGTCATTTCTGCTTTCAAAGTATTTCACTCGGTTTCGTGCGATGGGAATCGCCCTTTGTGTGTTAGCTGTCAATATGTTTATAGTTTATATTGAATGGAATGCCGAGCAAAATTCAGGATGCCTGAGCACTACATGGGGTGCATTGCATTTTTGGACTATTCCGGGTATGGTTTTCCCCATAGTGTTGGGGGTTGTCGCAATATTCGGCTGTCGGTTGAGTGGTGCGGTACTACGCGTTCCGGTAGTAGCTAAAGCTGTAGAAACAATAGAATATAAACCCGTTGAACCGATGCAGCACGTAGCTAATAATAATGCTGACGGTGATATACTCGAGAAACTAAAAGGATATGATGACGTGCGATTGAGGAAGATTGTCGATAATCCCAAATTTCATAGCGCGGCGGTGGTTGATAAGGCTCGCGAACTTCTTGCGCGTCGCGAGGCATGGGAGCAGATAAAGGATTTACCCGACGAGGAACTCCTTGAAATGACAATGGCTGACAAGGGTCTGTATGAACCAAACATTGTCGAGGCGGCCTCAATGGAACTTTACCAACGCGACAGCCAATTGCTCCGCGAGCAATTCATGGCACTTACCCCCGACACCCTATCCGCGATAGCCTCCGGCACCGCTCCCGCCCCCGAAGGCATCCGCCTCGCCGCCCAAAAATACCTCTCCAAATCAACGCGGCCGTAAATGCCAAAACTCCCGACACCTAAACCTGCGCCGGGCGAGTTGTGATTATGTATAGTGGAAATTTTGTGATTCAGCAATAAAAAATTACATTTGCTTTATGAGTAAAGTGCTTTCTCTCCATCATATTGTTTTCGGTACGAAGAGGCGGATTCCCGCAATTGTACATGCTGAAAGGGAGCATCTTTGTAGAATAATATGGGCATTGCTAAAAGATGAAAAATGTTATCTGTATAGGATTAATTGTGTTCCTGACCATGTGCACATGCTGATTGACTTGAATGCAACCAAATCACTGAGTGAGGTCGTCGGCAGAATCAAATCCAAGTCAAGCAACTGGATAAAGAGCTCCGGAAAATATCCATTGTTTGATGCTTGGTGCGACGGGTATTATGCGGAAAGTATATCGCTTGCCGAGCGTGACGCAGTCATCGATTACATCAAAAACCAGCAACTGCACCATGCTGATGTCGGGTATGAGGCGGAAATGAAATGTCTGTATAAGAAGGCCGGTCTCGTATGGCATGATAATGACTTGTATTGATAGTACCACAAACCGCCCGTCCCGGGCTTAGATGTTGGTTCGTATCGACTACCCCGGTCTGCGCCCGCTCCGCGTTCTCCGAGCCGGGGTTAATAGTAGACCCTCGAGCCTCCGGCTCTCCGTTGCTACATTGAGTCTAAGTAATATCGGGGTGTGAGGGTAAGATGGAAGGCGTTACAATCATGAGAGTGTTGCAAAACTTCCAACAGTAGGGACGCACGTACTAGTGGTCAATCTTTAATTATAATACATGTGAAATAGTCATTCAGACTTAAAGCTTTATTAACTATTGATCCTGAGTTTTGTTCATAAAATACTTTAGATTAATGATTTAATAATTTAAGCCTTTTCAATGCTCTAAATTATGTAGAAAAAAGATTGACCACTAGTAGGACGCACGGTCTGTGGGTCCGAAAGGCAGGTGTTGATTATCAAGGTGCTGCCGGACGTACAGGCCGTGCGTCCCTACTATGTTAGCCGATATTTCGCAGTTTTGTAGCACCCACCGTTACGCAGCTTTGTACCATGGCACTGATGTCGGACATATTGGGTATGATAGCGGAGAGCCGGCGGCTCGAGGGTCTACTATTAACCCCGGTTCGGAGACCGCGGAGCGGGCGCAGACCGGGGTAGTCGGTACGAACCAACATCTAAGCCCGGGACGGGCGGTTTGTGGTAATAATTTCATATTACATGTCCTATGGATTAATGCTGTGAAAACCAATGATTAAAAATAGCATTCGGTAATTTGGCATTGATTCGTTCGGTAATTTGGCCGGGTTTTATTCGGTAATTTGGCGGGAAGAGGGCTTATGGAGGGGTGGTTATTGGTTGTCGGGGGAGTGTTGGGCGAGGGTGATTTTTATTTCAGCGTAGGAGATGTTGTCGGGGACGAGTTCGCGGATTTCCTTGAGGGTGTAGGCGGAGGTGAATCGGGCGGCGGCGTTGCGTATGATGAGCTGGTGCTCTTTCGATACGAGGTCGTCGATGTCGACAAGTCCCTGCGAGGCGAGGCGTCCGAGATGGCCGTAGATGGTCCAGGGCTTGAGGTTGCGCTGACGGGCTATTTCGTCGGGCGACATCCCGGCTTCGTAGAGGCGCAGGGTCTCCTGATAGGTGTCGGTTTTGGGCGCTTTTTCGACTGTCTTTTTCTCTTTGACAGGCTTTTCTTTTGCCGGGCGGTCGGTGCGGCGTTTGCGTGGGGACTTTCCGTCGATGCTGTCGAGGAGTGTTTTTGCCTTGATGTTGAGGTAGGCTCCGGTGGAGAATACGGTTTCGGCGAGGCCGTTGAACAGCGATTGCTTGACCATGACGCTTTGGCGCAGTGCGGAGAGGGCGTTGTTGTAGAGTTCGGCCACGCGTTTGTTCTCGATATTGATGATGGCGTCGCTGGTGATGAGCGACTCGAAAATCTCTTTCATCGTGGCGGCGAAGTAGGCGCAGGAATCGGTGACGCGTTTTTCGAGCGGCGAACCTGCGATGTCGCCTCCCGACAGTTCCATGGCGGCGGTGTATTGCGGACGGAATCGGCCGGCGATGTCGATAAGGCGTTCCTGAAGCGGACGGTTTACGGCCTTGAGCCGTATGAGGAATTTAGGATACCGGGAACTGAGATGCTCGTCGACCACGCGCAGCATCCATTGGTAATCGCGGTCGATTTCGCTGAAGGAGTAGAGCTCGTCGAGGAGCGACAGCGTGTACCGGTGGCGGAGCGCCGGCAGACGGTTGATGTTGCTTTCCGTCTTGGCTGTCTCGGCGTCGATGTAGCTGTTGACGGTGGTGTCGGTGATGAGCGCATGCGGTTCGACAGGCGCCGACAGCACCATGCCCTGCAGCGAACGGCAGCGGCTCAGGGCCACGTAGGTCTGGCCGTGGGCGAACGATGCGTTGATGTCGAGCACGGCTTTCTCGAATGTGAGTCCCTGGCTCTTGTGTACGGTGATGGCCCATGCCAGACGCAGGGGATACTGTGTGAACGAGCCGGCGGATTCCTCCTTGATTTCCTTGCTGACGGGGTCGAGGGTGTATTTTGTGTTGTCCCACGTCACGGGAGTGACGGCGATAGGTTCATCGGAGTCGGGGCAGGTCACCTCGACGGTGTCGGCGCCGATTTTCGTTATGGTGCCGATTTTGCCGTTGTAGTAGGCGTGGGCGGGGGAGAGGTCGTTTTTGATGAACATCACCTGCGCGCCCTCTTTGAGGGTCAGTGCGGCTTCGGCGGGGTAGTTCTGCTCGGGGAAGTCGCCGGTGACACGGCAGGTGTAGGTATATGGCCGGGAGGTGAGATGTGCCAGACGGGTATCGTTGTGCGACTGTGCCGAGTGGTTGTGGGTGGTGAGGCGTATCCAGCCGCGTTCGTCGGGATTGAATGAGGGTATGTAGCGCGAGTTGAGCGTATCGATGCCGGCGCGGTCGAGTTTGCCGGCACGCACTTTGGCGAGGATGTCGATGAAGGTGCTGTCCTGCTGCCGGTAGATATGGCGCAGCTCGACGGTGACGTAGGGGAGTTGCTGCAGCGCGTGGCTGGAAAAGAAATACGGGGTCTCGTAATATTGCGACAGCCATGACCATTCGTCGTTCTTTGTGACGGGCGACAGCTGCATCAGGTCGCCGATGAGGAGCAGCTGCACGCCCCCGAACGGTTTGAGCGGGTCGCGGTGACGGCGCAACGTGTCGTCGATGCGGTCGAGCAGGTCGGCGCGCACCATTGATATTTCATCTATGACGAGCAGGTCGAGGGTGCGTATGAGGTTTTTCTTCTGCTGCGCCATGCGGAAGTAGCTGTTGCTTTCCTTGCTCTGTGCGCCGGGTATGTAGGGGCCGGGAGCGAACTGGAAGAAGGAGTGTATGGTCTGTCCGCCGGCATTGATGGCGGCCACACCGGTAGGCGCGAGCACAACCATGCGCTTTGGCAACACCGAGCGGAGCCGGCGCAGAAATGTAGTCTTGCCCGTGCCCGCCTTTCCGGTAAGGAAAACCGACACCCCGGTATTGGCAATGAACTGCCACGCTACGTCCATCTCGCGGTTGATGCTGTCTGTTTCGTTGATGTTGTGCTGCATGATTGGGAGTTATAAGAGTTATAAGAATTATAAGAATTATAAGAGTTATAAGAGTTATAGGCCCGATAGGCCGGATAAGTCCAATAGGACCAATTAGACCAATTGGTCTTAGAGGCCTTATTGCCGGTTGGTAAGAAGAGCGGGCGGCAAACTGTTGTGTTTGGCCGCCCGCTCCGGTTATGCGGGTGTCGTCGGTCGCAACGACGTTGTCATCAGGCGAGGAAGCCGAGGAGGACACCGGCGGCTACTGCCGAACCGATTACGCCGGCCACGTTGGGGCCCATGGCGTGCATCAGCAGGTAGTTGCTGGGATCGTATTGCAGACCGAGGTTGTTGGAGATACGCGCCGACATGGGCACTGCCGATACGCCGGCGTTGCCGATGAGCGGGTTGATTTTCTTCGATTTGGGCAACACGAGGTTGAACAGCTTGACAAAGCATACACCCGATGCCGAGGCTATGATGAATGCCATGAAGCCGAGGCAGAAGATGAAGATGGTCTCCTTGGTGAGGAATGTGGTGGCCTGTGTCGAGGCACCCACGGTCATACCGAGGAGGATTGTCACGATGTCGGTAAGGGCGTTGGACGCTGTCTTTGCAAGACGTGTGGTGACGCCGCACTCACGCAGCAGGTTGCCGAAGAAGAGCATACCAAGCAGGGGAAGACCCGAGGGCACCACGAAGCAGGTGAGGAGCATGCCGACGATGGGGAAGATGATTTTCTCGTTTTGCGAGACGGCGCGGGCCGGTTTCATCTTTATCAGGCGCTCTTTGCGCGTGGTGAGGAGCTTCATGATAGGCGGCTGTATCACGGGCACGAGTGCCATGTAGGAGTAGGCCGATACCGCGATTGCTCCCATGAGGTTGGGTGCGAGCTTCGACGAAAGGAAGATTGCTGTGGGGCCGTCGGCGCCGCCGATGATGGCGATGGCACCTGCCTGGTCAGGCATGAATCCGAGGGCGCAGGCCACCATGTAGGCTCCGAAGATACCGAACTGGGCGGCCGCTCCGATAAGCATCAGTTTCGGGTTGGCTATGAGCGACGAGAAGTCGGTCATGGCGCCGATGCCGAGGAAGATGAGCGGGGGATACCATCCGGCGCTTACACCGTTGTAGAGAATATTGAGCACGGAGCCTTGTTCGTAGATGCCTACCTCAAGGCCGGCCGTGGTGTTGAAGGGTACGTTTCCGATAAGTATACCGAAACCGATGGGGACGAGCAGCATTGGTTCGAAATTCTTCTTTATCGCGAGATAAATGAAGAACAGACCGACGGCGAGCATGACGAAGTGCTGCCATGTCGCGTTGTAGAAACCTGTCAGATGCCAGAATTCCGTCAGGTTGCCGGTGAGAAAATCACTGAATGTTTCCATTTGCAATGTGGTTTATTCAAAAGTGACTTATTCGAGGGTTATGATGGTGGTGCCTTCGAGTACCGAGTCACCGGGGTTGACATTGATAGCGGCTACTTTGCCGTCGCGTCCGGCGTGGATGGCGTTTTCCATCTTCATGGCTTCGAGTATAGCCACAGTGTCGGCGGCCTTGACCGCGTCGCCTACCTTGACCGGTATCTGCACTACTACGCCGGGGAGGGGAGCCTTGACGGCGATGGCGCCGGCTGCCACATTGGGTTTGTTGATGATCTTTTCGCCGGAGGTGGTGCGGGGTGCGGCCGACGGACGAGCTGCCTTGACTACGGTGACGGGGGTGCCCTTCTGCTCGAGTTCCACTTTGTAAGGGATACCGTTGACTTCAACCTGGGCGATGCCGTTTTCGATGTCGCCTATGCCTACCTTGTAGGTGTTGCCGTTGATTTTATAATTGTAATTTTTCATTTTTGTTGTGATGTGAGATGGTTAGCGTTTGGGAAGTTCACGCATTGAATAGATTTTAGAACTCCAGGGTGAGTAGGCTTTCTTCACTTTGTTGATGGTGAGGACGGTCTGCTCGGTATCGTGTGCGTCGAGATGTTCGTGGAGAGCCATTACGATGGCGGCGATTTCCTCGCCCGAGTCGTGCTCGGGACGATCCTCGCGTGCTACTTCCTTGGGCGCCAGACCCTGCGATTTCATCTTGTTGGCACGGTTGATTCTGGCTCCGATTTTGCTTATGAGCATGAAGCAGAGGCAGAGTATCAGCAGCGCGGTGAACACGATGCACATGGCCATGATGGTCAGTGCGAGTCCGCTCTTGTCACGTTCATGGAATGTATCGACTTTTTCGTTGGTGTCCTCGATTACGTTGTTGCTCGACGGAGTGATGTATTTTTCGTCGGAGCCGTCGCGTACCTCCCAGTCTTTGAGGTTATTGATACCACCCTCGCCATCCTTTATGCGGGCGAATGACTGCCCGGGCTTTATGGAGTCGGCGGGGATTACGATTTCGTCGATGAGGGTCTTGCAGTCGGCATCATAGATGGCTATGTAGTTGTCAACGCCGTCCTTGAGGGTGAAATTGGTGTGGAATGTACCGCGTGTGGGCATTCCGTCGGCCCAGAATATGACATGCTGGCGCTTGGGGATACGGGTGTTGACATCTCCTAAGGGCACTGCATACATTTTGGACTTGTCGATTGATTTACCGTCTTCGGCTTTCTCGGTAGTGAGATATACGCTCGAAATCTCGAGGGGGCCATAGGTGGAGTTGAAGAGTTCAATCCACGCACCTTTCTCGCCGTAGTCGTCGACTATGGAGTTGGTGTTGTTGACCATCACCTCGTTGATGCGCAGTCCGCCGCGGCTTTGTGCCACGGCCGAGAAGCAACCCATCACACCGACAAGAAGCAGTAATATTGATTTTTTCATAAAATAAGACGCTTTTACGGTCAGTGATGTGAATATTAAAGGGGTATGTTGCCGTGTTTTTTGGCGGGGTTGACCACTTTCTTGGTGGCAAGCTGCTGGAGGGCACGGATGACGCGGAAGCGGGTGTTGCGCGGCTCGATGACGTCGTCGATGTAGCCGTATTTGGCAGCGTTGTAGGGGTTGCAGAAGAGTTTGTTGTATTCAGCCTCTTTCTCTGCGAGAACGGCTTTGGGATCTTCGGCAGCCTTGGCTTCCTTGGCATAGAGCACTTCGACTGCGCCTGCGCCGCCCATTACTGCGATTTCGGCGGTGGGCCATGCGTAGTTCATGTCGCCGCGAAGCTGCTTGCAGCTCATCACGATGTGCGAGCCGCCGTAGCTCTTGCGCAGTGTGACGGTGACTTTGGGCACGGTGGCTTCGCCGTAGGCGTAGAGCAGTTTTGCGCCGTGGAGTATGACGCCGTTGTATTCCTGACCGGTGCCGGGGAGGAAGCCGGGGACGTCGACGAGTGTCACCAGGGGGATGTTGAATGCGTCGCAGAAGCGTACGAAGCGTGCGCCCTTGCGCGATGCGTTGGAGTCAAGCACGCCGGCGAGGTATTTGGGCTGGTTGGCCACGATGCCGACAGCCTGGCCGTTGAAGCGGGCGAAGCCGACGATGATGTTCTTGGCGTAGTCGCGCTGCACTTCGAGGAACTCGCCGTTGTCGATGATGGCGCCGATGACCTCGTACATGTCGTAGGGACGGTTGGCCGAGTCGGGGATAATCTCGTTGAGCGAGTCTTCGAGACGGTCGATCGGGTCGGTGCATTCAACCAGGGGTGCTTCCTCGAGGTTGTTCTGGGGCATGTAGCTGAGGAGCTGACGTGTGATTTTGAGGGCTTCTTCGCCGTCCTCGGTGGCAAAGTGGGCCACGCCGCTCTTTGCGGAGTGAACTTCGGCGCCGCCGAGCGCTTCCTGGGTGACATCTTCGCCGGTCACTGTCTTGACCACTTTCGGGCCGGTGAGGAACATGTAGGAGATGCCTTTGGCCATGATGGTGAAGTCGGTGAGGGCGGGGGAGTATACGGCACCGCCGGCGCAGGGGCCGAGGATACATGAAATCTGGGGTATCACACCCGAAGCGAGGATGTTGCGCTGGAATATCTCGGCGTAGCCTGCGAGGGCGTTGATGCCTTCCTGTATACGTGCGCCGCCCGAGTCGTTAAGGCCGATGACGGGAGCGCCCATCTTCATGGCCATGTCCATGATTTTGCAGATTTTCAGTGCCATGGTCTCGGAGAGCGAGCCGCCGAACACTGTGAAGTCCTGGGCGAAAACGTAGACGAGACGTCCGTCGATTGTGCCGTAGCCGGTGACGACACCGTCGCCGAGGAACGATTTTTTCTCTTGTCCGAAGTTGGTGCAGCGATGGCGCACAAACATGTCGAGTTCTTCAAACGAGCCTTCGTCGAGGAGTTGGGCGATACGTTCGCGGGCGGTGTATTTGCCGCGTTCGTGTTGTTTCTGAATTGCCTTTTCGCCGCCGCCGATACGGGCTTCGGCGCGCATGTCGATAAGCTCTTTTACTTTTTCGAGTTGGTTACTCATATATGTTAAATATTAGAGAAATATGAAATATCGTTGTGTGAGAGGAGATTATTTGTTGGGGTCTTCGCAGAGCTCGATGAGCGCGCCGCAGGTCGATTTGGGGTGAAGGAATGCGATATTGAGACCTTCGGCGCCCTTGCGGGGAGCTTTGTCGATGAGGCGGCAGCCTTTTTCTTCGGCTTCGGCGAGAGCGTTGGCCACACCGTCCTCCATGGCGAATGCGATGTGCTGTATGCCGCCGCGGCCGCCGTTGTTGGCGATGAATTTGGAGATGGCGCTGTCCTCCGAAGTGCCTTCGAGAAGCTCGATTTTGGTCTGGCCTACCTTAAAGAAGGCGGTGCGTACTTTCTGGTCGGCTACTTCTTCGATGGCGAAGCATTTGAGACCGAGGATGTTTTCGTAGAAAGGGATTGCCTCGTCGAGCGAGGGAACGGCTATGCCGACATGTTCGATGTGAGAAATGTTCATGACAATATGAAAAATTTAAGATTTATAAACGGGTTAAGGCCGCGGGAAGTGGCGCAGGTGCGACATGCTCCGGCTAACAAAGTGCAAATTTAACAAATAAATCGACACAATAATTATAAAAAGCAAAAATTCGCCAAAGAACCTCCGGATTGTGGCAATATCAAGCAGGTAATGAAACGCTTTCTCATATATATAAATTATGACTCGCTTCCTTATGCGTGGTACTGACAAAAATGCATGCGGGATGCGACATTTTGGCAGTAATTAAGTTAAATTATAAAATTTGGCAGACCGCGGCGGGGGGTTAAACTTTTTGGCATAACATTTGTTTGATTAGTAAATGCAACGGCTTGAGACAGCCGGTGTAAATGTGATATTTCAAAATAATTTCAGAATAATAAACATAAAAATATATATCATTATGGGAAAGATAATCGGTATCGACTTAGGTACAACCAACTCATGTGTATCAGTATTGGAAGGCAACGACCCTGTAGTAATTCCTAACAGCGAAGGCCGCAACACGACTCCTTCGGTAGTTGCGTTTGTGGACGGTGGCGAACGTAAGGTGGGCGACCCCGCCAAACGTCAGGCTATCACCAATCCCAAGCGTACGGTATATTCAATCAAGCGTTTCATGGGCGAGACATACGACCAGGTGCTCCCCGAAATCGAACGCGTGCCTTACAAGGTTGTCCGTTCCGACAATAATACTCCGCGCGTCGACATCGACGGCCGCCAGTACACTCCCCAGGAGATTTCGGCCATGATTCTTCAGAAGATGAAAAAGACTGCCGAGGATTATCTTGGACAGTCGGTCACCGACGCCGTAATCACCGTGCCCGCTTACTTCAACGATGCCCAGCGTAAGGCTACCAAGGAAGCCGGCGAAATCGCAGGTCTCAACGTACAGCGTATCGTCAACGAACCTACCGCAGCAGCATTGGCCTACGGCCTTGACAAGAGCGACAAGGATCAGAAGATTGCAGTGTTCGACCTCGGTGGCGGTACATTCGATATCTCTATCCTCGAACTTGGCGACGGCGTGTTTGAAGTGAAAGCTACCAACGGTGATACCCACCTCGGCGGTGATGACTTCGACCACGTGATCATCGACTGGCTTGCCGACGAGTTCATCAAGGAGCACAATGTAGACCTCCGTCAGGACCCGATGGCTCTCCAGCGTCTGAAAGAGGCTGCCGAAAAAGCCAAAATCGAACTTTCGTCGACCACTTCGACTGAAATCAACCTGCCGTACATCATGCCCGTCAACGGCATACCCCAGCACCTTGTAAAGACTCTTACACGTGCAAAATTCGAGCAGCTCGCCGACAAACTCATCGAACGTACACTCGTTCCCTGCGAGCAGGCTCTTAAGGATGCCGGCATGACAGCCAAGGATATTGACGAGGTAATCCTCGTGGGCGGTTCGACCCGTATCCCCGCTATCCAGGCTCTTGTAGAGAAATTCTTCGGCAAAGCGCCCTCAAAGGGTGTCAACCCCGACGAAGTGGTAGCAGTAGGTGCCGCAATTCAGGGCGCCGTCATCTCAGGCGATGTGAAGGATGTGCTTCTTCTCGACGTCGTGCCTCTTTCGGTCGGTATCGAGACTCTCGGCGGCGTGATGACCAAGCTTATCGAAGCCAACACCACCATACCTACCCGCAAGAGCGAGACATTCTCTACCGCAGCCGACAACCAGCCTTCGGTTGAAATCCACGTATTGCAGGGCGAGCGCCCCATGGCAAAGGATGACAAGACCCTCGGTAAATTCCACCTCGACGGCATCATGCCCGCTCCCCGTGGCATACCTCAGATCGAAGTCACTTTCGAAATTGACAAGAACGGTATCCTCAACGTATCTGCAAAAGATAAAGCTACCGGCAAAGAGCAGAGCATACGTATCGAAGCATCATCGGGTCTGACCGACGCTGAAATCAAACGTATGAAGGACGAAGCCGCAGCCAACGCCGCAAGCGACGCCAAGGAGAAAGAGCGTATCGACAAACTCAACCAGGCCGATGCAATCATCTTCCAGACCGAGAAACAGCTTGCCGACCTCGGTGACAAGATTCCCGCCGACAAGAAGGCCGCTATCGAAAATGCTGTCGCCCAGCTCAAGGAAGCTCACAAAGCTCAGGATATCGCAGGTATCGACGTTGCAATCAAGAACATCGAAACACAGTTCCAGGCAGCTCAGCAGGATATCCTCAACGCCCAGGCTCAGGCACAGGGCGGCGCTAACCCCGGTGCAGGTTTCGACCCCAATGCAGGCGCCAATCCCGGAGCCGGCAGCAACAACGGCGGCGGCGACGACCACGTGACCGACGTAGACTTCGAGGAAGTGAAATAAGTCCACAAACCAAAGATAATAAAAATATGGTGTAACTCGATGAGTTGCACCATATTTTTATTTGTACATTTCTCTCTGTATATTTGTTTCCTATGGTTTTTCCCATCAGGAAACAAGCCCTCCCGGATGAAATTTCGGGAGGGTAAATTTTGTTCGTAAGTTACCAGGTCACTATTTTGTCAACGATGGATTGCTGTTCTGTAGAAGTGCGGCGGAGATAGATTCGCGTGGTTTCTATACTTTCGTGTCCCATCAGGTCAGCAAGGAGCGAGAGGTCGTTGAACTTTTCAAGGAAGTTCTTGGCGTAACGATGTCGGAAGGAATGTGGATATACCACTTTCGTATTTATCCCGAATTTGACAGCGTATTGTTTAAGTTGTTGGGCGATGCCGCGCGGGGTTATCGGCTCTCCGAATCTATTAAGGAACAGATAGCCCGATGTGCGCTGTTTACCTGAGAGCCATTCTGTTGCCTCGGAGCGGAGAGATTTAGGGATGAAGATACGGCGTATCTTTCCCCCTTTAGTGTAGAGGTCGAAGTAGCCTACAGATACGTGTTCGACCTTGAATTGCACTAATTCGCTGACACGTGCGCCGGTGGCGGCGAGAAAGCGAACTACGAAATACCACACGCGATTGTCCTCTTTTTTGAGCTTGTTCTTGAAAAATGTGTAGTCGGCGTTGCTGATTACATTTTCAAGAAACGAGCGGTTTTGTACCTTTACCGATTTCAAGCGGAGTTTGGGACGCTTGATAAATTCGAGATACTTGTTGATGGCTTGGATACGCAGGTTCACCGTTTTAGGGCTGAACTTCTCAATGAGGTGCGTTTTGTAGAGCAAGAGATTCGTCTTGCTCACACTCTTATAGAGAGTGAAGAACTCGTTAACGGCATAAAGATATGCCTTGACGGTGTTCTTCGCCATGTTACCCTCTACAAGATGATTTTCAAATTGTTCGGTCATAAGCTAATTTATGAAATGGTTTTCATAAATTTAGACTGATTCCAAACGCCTTCTAATTCCTATTATCGGAATATAAGCCTCATTGCATAATCAAATAATGCGATGGATAAATTTACAAAGAAACTACGCAACTTACTCAAAGAGAAGTCCGAACTTGAAGCAGGACTTTTTGACCAGCTATACAAATCTATTTTGCAAGAGGCAATTCAAGGACGGCTTGTTCCTCAGATTGAATCGGAGGGAACTGCCGAAGAATTGCTCACTGAAATCCAAGCCGAGAAAGAGCGGCTTGTAAAAGAGGGCAAACTGAAGAAGTCAGCAATTGTCAACGAAAGCCGCATCTTCCGAGGTGAGGATAACAGGTATTATGAGCAGATAGGTAATTCGACCATAGATATAACTGATTTACTATTGTTTGACATTCCCCAAAATTGGAGATGGTGCAGACTTTCAAACGTAATTCAATTATTATCTGGTCGAGATTTAGAACCCAACGAATACAACGATACACATAAAGGTTTACCATATATGACGGGGGCAAGCAATTTCTCATCGGAGGAATTGCTTGTCAACCGTTGGACTGAAAATCCTGTAACAATATCGATAAAAGGAGATTTGCTTATCACCTGTAAAGGGACAATCGGGCAGATGGCATTTAACACTATCGGGGAAATTCACATCGCTCGTCAAATAATGGCTATAAGAGGTAGCAAAATCAATTTGCATTATCTTAAATATTTTCTTGAAGCCATGATAAGGAACCTTCAAAAGCAAGCAAAGAGTATGATACCTGGGATTTCAAGAGAAGTATTATTGAACGCCTTGTTCCCTCTACCACCAATAGCCGAGCAAAATAGAATTATAGAGCGAATAGTTGGATTACTTAATCATATGAAACAGGGCTGATATTTTTTGCATTATTCTCCTTTGTTCTTGGCTCGGTGGAATCGGTATATATAAATTAGACAGACTCGTGTTATTTAGGGTCTTACCTTTTATAGCATCTTTCGAGTCTCCCATCTGGGCGAATATAGGCATTCCCCGCTTCAAATATTGGAGAAATATCTCACTATCTGAATACGGTCGAATGGTAATAATTGCTTCGTTATGAAATGCATCGATGCCCAATGTAGCAACTTTGCCGATTGTGAGTTTGAAACTCATTATCAAACTCCCTTTTGGAGAAAAGTTACCCTTGAATATTCTTGCAGCAGCTTCTTCTGATACCTTTTCTTTTGTCTCGGTGAGGGTTTCACCGTCTCTTATATCTGAGATTGACACCCAGGGCCATTTACCATTACTCCAGAATATTGGTTCACCTCGTGGCGGTGTTTTACCAATATGCAGATTTGCAATCGTTCCTAAACGTCCCCATACCCAATTTTCTGGTATCTCGAATGGCAATTCTTCCGTTATATCTATGGTCGAATTACCTATCTGCTCATAATACCTGTTATCCTCACCTCGGAAGATGCGGCTTTCGTTGACAATTGCTGACTTCTTCAG